>Ga0214542_1008162_pt1 | contig 17562 bp, 8 predicted proteins | sample CNSS1metaG_FD_160096 | JGI IMG/M metagenome (GOLD analysis project Ga0214542, IMG submission 160096) | Root nodule microbial communities from cowpea collected in UCLA plant growth center, Los Angeles, California, USA - CNSS1 | ecosystem: Host-associated > Plants > Roots > Nodule | place: USA... | reverse complement strand
GACAAGCAAGAAAAGCACAAAAACAAGGAAAGCTAAACTCTAAAGAAGAAAAGTTTGAGACAAAACTTTTAACAAGACTAAAACAAGAAAAGCACATTTTAAAGACTCTATGGAAAACACTTGACAAACATCTTCAAGTCTTAAATCATGCATACACCAAGAAAGATCATAACCAAGTTAAAGCATGGAACTAATTAGCCAATATCACCCAATTCTCAAGTATGAAAAACTAGTAGCATAACACCTAGTGAAAAACACACTTTTAGTTCACCAAGGAGCAAGGTTGCTCTCGGTTTTTAGGCAAAAATTGGTGTAAAATTTTCTTCTTTCCACAACTAGTTTCATAAAATGGTGAGAAAGAGTTTTAGGTGGCTTGGACACTTAGTTCCTCAAGTTTTAGGCCAAAATCAATTTCATGGAGCATACATCAAGCAAGACATAAAGTCAATGCAAGATTCAAATACTTGGAAAAACAAGAACAAGAAAACTTCAAGTTAACATATGACATATGACTCAAGCAAAAGTTAAGCACATTTAAAGACTCAACATGACATACACAAAGACACAAACATGTAGCTATCATGCATTTAAACTCATGGATTTGAGGCTCAAAGACTAAGCATCCAAAGACATGTTATCCAACCACATTTAGGAGCTTAAATAGGTGCAAAAACCGTAGCCAAACTTCCACAAAAGAACCTGAAAACGCTGATTCACGTATGCTTGGCAGATCTGACCTTTGCTCACTAATTTGATCATAACTTTCTCCACAGAACTCCAAATGCGTTGGTTCTTTTTTTTCTAGAAACTAGACTCAAAGAGCTTTCTTTTGACACCAAAAACGTAACTTTTGGACCGCTGAGCTGGTGCAGTTTAATGTTTTAAAATTTTCACATTTTTCTGCCAGCACTATTTTTGTGTGTCATGGAAGTGGATTTGAACCATACCAAGATAGCTACAACAAGACAAGGTTAGCACATGAAAAACAACATATTCAAGATAACCTAGGCTCTAGATACCAAATGATGAAGGATTATCTTGTTTCCTCTTAAGATTATTGAATATGGTGTGAGTTGATTAAGAAAGCTAAGTGAAATCCCCACTGGACATTAAGATAGCAAACTATCTAGATCTGAAGGTTCCTTTCAAAAAGCTTAAGAGAAGAAGATCATGGATTGATTCAAACAAAAAGGAAATGGAAAGCACATAAACCATAGAAAACCAAGAACAATTAAAGGAAGAAGAAACAATAAAATCGAAAGGAAAGAAATGGTAAAACTGTGAGAAGCATGCCACTACAAGGCTAGGCTAGAGGCCATGGCAACCTTGAAGATGAGTAGATGTGTGCCGCCACTTGCTATGCAAGATAAGGCTTAAAAGTATTCACTCCCTAGGGAGGAAACTCTCACAAATGGTTGAGACACAAGAGTATTTTTACTTCAAAATGTTCAACCCTTTTACATGTCTAGGAGCACCCCTTATATAGAAGAGTTTAGGGGCCTCTAAGCAAATAAAATATACCTAAGGATGTCTCTACAAAAACCTAACTCTAGCTTCTAGAAACTAGGTCAAATAAGGTTACAAAAATGAGAGACAAAAGAGCCAACTATGGTGTGTGCAAGGCTAATTTCGTTCTAACACAAAAGGAGACAAAGAATGTGTCTCATATATCTCCAAAAAGTGGCCAAAGTGTGCCAAAAACAAAGGAGACCAAAGGTACATAGGTACATTTGTTTTATGCCTTTTACTTTATGCTTTATGCCTTTGCTTTACTCTCTCGTCCACATCATTTATGCTCCCCAATCACCATGCGCCACCTAGCATTGCTTTCTTACTCCTAATTAACCTACAAAGCAAATAAACATAGATTAAGATGTTGGCTTAAGTCATGTCAACTATAATCAACAAGTCAAACCTAGTCAAAGGTCAGCAAGTCAACTAAAGTTGATTCAACTAAGTCAACTTAGGGAATCAAAAATAAAAAACACAAATGAAAGAGATGAAGGATTAGTGAACTTCCTTTCTAAACATGCTTAGTCTTCTTAAGCATGTGCCTCCATCCTCTGTTGGGGTCAATCTTTCATCACCTTGTGATATACTTGTGATGGAATCACACAAAGAATCTTTCATTCAGTATTAACTATTAAATCTTTCTTGGTTTTGCAGTTTTGATCCTATGACAAGCTGGTTGATCACATGATGTACGGTGACCTCGCCATAAGTGTTGTGGTTGAAACTACAGATCTTCTAATTTTTCCTTCTGCATTACTCCCTATCCAATGCCGAAGTGAGTCATATTTATATTTCATGGAACTCTTTTCAGTGGCACTGTCCAAATTTATTGTTCATAAAACAAAATTTTATAGTGATTCTATTGAATTTCTTGTTTTACAGGATTTCAAGAAAAGTACTACTTGTGGGGGGGTCTTTAGAGCAAAAAAAAACTTTACACAACATGACTTAACTGTGGACTAACCACAAGGGAGTATTTTGTTATGGGCAAGGAATGAATGGTGTGGAAATGGAATTGGGGTAAGTGTTACAGTAGATCAATATGCTTTTTATGTTGTAGTAGACATATAGTTCAAGACAATGGCGGATCTTGACCAACATTGTTGGGGGAGTCCAAATAATACATCCAAAATTTATACATTTCATTATTGTCACTAATACAATAAAAATGAATACATAACTTAGTATAACGATAACTAAAAAAGAAATCACAAATATCTAAAAGATTGTCCTTCGTTCCTTCAGATCCCTTAACTCATCAATAATTGAATCAGAACTAAAATTTTCAACTATTTCTTTTTCAATATAAATAATCATATTGTCGACAAGAAATTCATCTTCCATTTTATTCTGCAATCTTGTTTTGATAATCTTCATTGCAGAAAATGATCTTTCCGTTGTAGTTGTAGAGATAGGAAAAGTTAAACTAAGATGAATTAAACGATCAATCAAGTAGAATGTCCTTGACTTTCCTGTTCTCGCCAAAGATTGACATAATTCAAGCATGGTTGATAAATTCTTCAAATTTGGATGGTTAGGAGCATCAATAATAAAATGTTGAAGTTGAAATTTTAAACTAATCTTCTCTTGCTCACTAAAATCTAAAGGATAATATTTGTTCACAAGAGTGCATATATCCTTAATGTTAAAAGCTTTATAAGCATCCTTAGGAACTAAAGCATTGCTTAGAGTTAAAAGTTCCATTGTTTGCTCACTAAACTTGTCATTTAATTCTTGCAACTGCTTGTCCACTCTAACAAGAAATATATTCACCCTAAAATGATGTTCCATAGTGACATGATCTTTTTGATGTCGAGAATAACCATGACTTGCAACATAAGTAGAATTAAAATCAGGAATATCAATGTCATGTTGTTCACAAAAGAATACCACACCTTTCAATAGATTTTGCCAACCATCCTCCCTCAACTTTTGAATCAAAATTTTAGTAAAACAAATCAAATGCAAAGCATTCAGTATATCTTGAGATTCTTTCTGCAAAGCTTGGCAAAGACCGTCAGTAATTCCCATAATGTCTTTCATCATGTGTAAAATTAATATGAACTCAAATGAAGATAACATATTCAATGCAGCATCAACATCACCCCTTTGAGAATAAGTTGATCCATCAACAATAATTTTTTGAAGAACCAGACAAGATGAATTATATATCTTCATCATACTACAAATGGAATAAAAATGCGAGCTCCAACGAGTATCACCAACTCGTTTTAAAGTGCCAATTTGATTTTTTCCTTTATCAGTTTCAAGTTCACCCATTTCTAACAATAGAGTTATTCCATCTAATTCAATAGCTTGTAACTCATCATGACGTTTACTAGAGGAACACACAACATTTATAATAAAAGCCAAATTTGAAAAAAAAATGATGAACTGGAAAGACCTCTCTTGAAGCAGCCACCAAAGCAAGTTGTAGTCTGTGAGCAAAACAATGCACATAATAAGCATAAGGATTATCATTGAGAAATAATGCTTTTAACCCATTTCATTCTCCCCTCATATTACTAGCACCATCATACCCTTGACCGCGGATATTGGAAACATCAAGATTATGCCTAGAGATAATGACACTCAATTCTTTTTTTAGAGTGGCAGTTGTTGTATCCTTAACATGCACAATATCAAAAAATTGTTCTTTTATATTACCATCCTTATCTACGAATCTCAAAAGAATAGCCATTTGCTCTCTTTTAGATTCATCACGTGGTTCATCAACAATTATGCAAAATTTAGAATCTCCAATTTCTTCTCGAATGTGACTTCTTACTTTTCTAGAGAAAATGTGCAAGATTTCTTTCTGAATATGATGAGAAGTATACTTAGCATTATACGAAGCATTTTCTAACACAACTTGTGCCACTTTATCATTATATGATGCTAGAAGTTTAATCATTTCAAGAAAGTTACCTCTATTACTTGACTCTGGTGTTTCCTCGTGGCCTCTAAATGCACAAGCTTGAAATGCTAGCCAACGAATTGTGTCAATAGAGGTTTTGAGCCGTAAACGATTCTTGCAGACTTGTTCTGAACTTTGAATATTTATAATGTTATTAATGTGCATAGATTGATTCAACAAGTCTTCACAAGCTTTCATTGCACTGTTATGCGGTGAGCAAGGACTATCTCCAATGTGGTTGAGAAATGCACATCTTTTTCCCGCATTAACCTTTCTTCATGATCTAAAACCTTGTTTAGTAAACACATCTGATCCAAAACGACCATATGGCTTTGAACTAAATAGATAACATGCCAAACAATAAGCTCCATCATTAGCCGGGGAATACTCTAGCCAAGAAGGAAACATTTTAAACCAACTAGATTGAAATCTCCTTGGATGTTTTTCCTTAGAATAAGGATAATTTTCAAGTTGCATTTGATATGGACCCCATTTTAAATAAGCTCTTCGAATCTCATCTCTTTGACTCATTGGATATTCCCATATTTGAATACGTTTTCCTGGATCACGTTCCAAAGAATTAATATGAAACTCCTCACCTATAATTTTTTGAACCTTAAAAGGGGGCTCCTCTGATTGAACAATTGGAACATTAGTATCATGCTTCAGAATATCTGGAAGAGTTGAATTTGTCCTGTTTTCATCTTCACGGGTAGCTTCCCTTTTACCACTTTTAAAAAATGAATCTATTCTTTTATTCTTCATCAATATACCTATTTAAAAAAAATACTAAAAAATGATTTATCATAATCTAATAAAAAATTGAGAGACATAAATACCAAAATAAAATTCGATGATAATCAAACCACACTTAAAATTCAATTATAAAAAACACACAGTACAATCATTTTTTCTTCTATGTTGATAAAATAAAAAATTAATATAAAAGAGGCTCATTAAATAAATTATTAAACTAATATTTCACTATCAAGTGAGACAAAAGAGAATTACCTTCTTTATTTCTTCGAGGATGGAAGAGAACAATTGAGAGATGAAAGCAAAAATAATTGATCTTTTTCTCTTCAAAAACAAAAGAAAATAGGTAAGAATGGAAGATGAGAACAATTTGTAAGAAATTCAAGGCATAAACATATAAAAGTGGCTCATTAAATAAATTATTGAATTAATATTTCACTATCAAGTGAGACGAAAGAATTACCTTCTTCTTTTCTTCCTCGAGGATGGAAGAGAATAAAGGAGAAATAAGAGAAAAAAGAATAGATCTTTTTCTTTTCAGAAACAAAAGAAAACAAATGAGAATGAAATATGAGAACAATTTATGAAAAACACAATCTATAATGAAAACAAATAATAAAAAATATCTTGATAAATCTTTTTAATCTTTATTTTTATTATATTTGATTTTATATTTTATTATTTATTAGTATTAATTATTATGTTTATAAAAGAAATAAAATATTTGATTTAATATTTATAACAAAATAAAATCAAAATACCTAATATCTATAATAAAAAAAATTAAAATATCTATTGTAAAAAAAAAATTCAAAATTTTTGGGGGGGCCTATGTTGTGTTGTTTTGGTGTTAAGGTTTTGAGTCAAACTTATTGCAAAGGAGATAGCTATGTCTTGGAATGATCATAAACAACCTACTGTGAAAAATAAATTTTCTCTTGTTGAATCTAGTGGAAAGGTTGATTTGTGGGGGTGTATTGGACATCCAGTTTTTTACAAATTTATTTTATGTTATATATAGATTGTTAGATCTATCTTGGTGGGAGATGACCCTACGATACAATTGTATACATATATTCTTTGTAATATTTTGGGTCTATATAGATGATAAGATGCATCTCATTTGTGTTTTGTCATATACGGGATTTGGGTGTTGCTTGAGGGTTTGTATGTTGAAAAGGAGATTTAGTATTATAGGTTCATTTTTTATCTCCTCTGTTTCTTTAGTTTTGTACATGGGTTGAGGCATCTGTAATGTCTCACTCTTTTACTTATATATTAGTTATTGCTGATAAAAAAAACCATCCAAGGTTTCAAAGATAATAGTGTTAGCTATTGAACCTTCACCTTTTTTTATATTTGAATCCCAATATAGTTAATCTAATTTTCTGAGGCAAACAAATCAAAGGTTGGTTTTACTTGAGGTATAGGAGTTTCAAGAATGCTGAAAGAGTTGTTCATAAATCAAAGTGGACTTTGATGTCGTTTCATAAATTGTTCTGATCAACGTGTACTTTCTTATTGGCTTTACTAAATCAATATAACTTTATTTTCGGCAAGCCATGCCAATAGTCAGAAATGTTAGGATGGTCGAGTGGTCTAAGGTGCCAGACTCAAGTTCTGGTCTTCGAAAGAGGGAATGGGTTCAAATCCCATTTCTGACAGTTTTGTTATTTGTTTACTTTAAATTTCAGTTGCTCATAATACTTTGTTTTCTTTTTTATACTCTTTTTAATTTATAAAATATTATTTACTTAAAAATGTTCTCTCAGTTGAAGAAGTAGAAGCCCCATTTTCAGTCATGCATGGACTCTCATGTAGTATGGTGTGCATGCAAGGGATTTAATAAATACAGTAGAGAAAACATATTTGTCTGCATGAAAATGAAAGATAATTGTTCATTCCTAGTGTGCCATGCCAGTTGTATACATAGTAAATTGTTTCATCATTAGTTTTATGTGAGTCTTCCAATTAATGCATGAGAGAATCCATAGGAAGATTGTAACATCCCTAAGGAATATTACTTAAAATAAATAAATAAAAGAAATAATTTAAAACTAAAGTCATCTAGATCATAATACCAGCGCGGGAGAATTTAATTTTTTTATTACAAAGCACGCGCCAATACTCATAACATAACATTAAATTGTTATAAGTTTCCAAAACTTATGTCCATAATAACGTATAGCAAATACACAAGAGAATATTCCTAGCGCTAGTCCCCATAGCTATCCCTCACTCCGTCAGCTGGTCATCCTCAGCTCCACCTGTTTCAACACCTGCTCCCGTGTAATGAATCACACGATCATCGCCAAACACAAACACACAAAAAGAGAAAGGGTGAGCTGAGAAAATAAAATAACATATATTTAACATGCAAAATAAAGCATACCCCAATCTTATTCACAATACATAGTTCTTGGCCAAGACCTTAACCCCAAGGCTTTATAGCCTTCAAATCACACAACCGGTTAGCCTTGGACTCGGGAACATGATGCTCGCACGAACCTGCCCGCTCGTGGTCCGACCTCTACGAACCTCCCCGCTCGTAGTCCTACTCTACGGACCTGCCCGCCCGTAGTCCAACACATGTGATCCACCAGCCCCGTACCTCCCCGCACGTGGCATCTCTCAGACGTGAGCACGGAACATACGAACCTACCTCGCTCGTATCCCCACGTGAGAGTAACAAGATATGAACCTCCCCGCTCATATCATCACATGTTAATCACCATCCATGAACCTCCCCGCTCATGGTACAGCATCTTCCGATCCAAGCAAGGTATCTTTATTAGTTAAAACAACACACACAACTTACAACCTGTCACGTAAATGCCTAGCGCGTCAACTAGTGCCGCCTGGCGAAACAAGTTCAGGCCGCCTAGCGGTTCACGTCCCACCGCCAGGCGCCAGCGCCCTTCCAGCGCTACTGAATTCCACACACTGCCTGGCGGAGCACTCCCTTGCCGCCAGGTGCCCCGCAGTACAGGGACCTCTACAGTGATTTCTATCGCCTAGCGGTATCAGCAGACCGCCAGGTGCCATACCAGTAACTCCCTGCTACTGATTTTGGCACTCAATATGACTAATCATGCAATTCCCGAATACCCTAGAATGTACCGTACAACTGTTCTTCAGTATTTATGAATTCTCTATCAAATATCACAGTTTAGAAACATTATCAAGTCTACTCTCATCATGCTTAACTCACGCTGCACTACCATGCCTTTCATTGCATACAATATTGTCTAATCACACAACTTACCTTTAAGCTTACGAGGCATCAACCACTTAAAATCTATAATCCAATTCCCAAGGGTATTTAACAACATTTATGCGGAATTCTAAACTTTTGAATCCTAATCCATTAACTGATATTATCCAATCTCTTTCTTTACTTAGCTCAACTCTCAACAACCCATCACATAATCCTCCCATCAATTTCTTCCCATTACCATACATACTTACCCAAATATGTTACTTCTTACTATGCCCATCTTTAAGCCCCAATATCACTTGTAACTCTTCCCACACGACCACACAAGCACAACACAGATTACGCCATTGTTCCCGTCATTGCCTGGCGACAAGCTAGGCGCCGCCAGGCGGTGTATCAGAACCCAGAAATCTCCAGGTTTCTGTACCCGAGTCATGCCAAGTGCTCCAGAATTCAAGCCATACCATGTAGACATTTTACGCAATAACACACACCTAGTTTACTGTTCCCATTTCCTTTAACATAATCCCCTTAAGTTCATTCACCATGAATCCTAACAACTCAATTCGAGTTTTTTACCCATTCCGATAATCCAACTTTGTCCATGTCAAATTATAAAAGGTATTCTCAAACACCATCAGACTCCAATTCAACCCATTTCATAATTTCAACGAATAAAATCACAATCAGAAACCCCCCACGCCCCTGTTCAACTCGCAAACACAGAAACGCAACACTGTTACGTCGCCTGGCGGATATTCATCCCTGCCAGGCGGTTTAAGCAAACAGACAACAAAACCATGCATAACTGCACGAACCGCCTGGCGGCACATGCATGCCCGCCAGGCGGTTTCTGGGCTGAACCCAGAAACGTGAAAAGTTGTACATAACAAGCAGAGAATTCAACACATATGATCGTACAAGGCACGAAATGATGTACACAATTAATAGCATGCGAAAAACAACTCCCCTTACCTGGAATTTCTTGCTAAACCACAAATTCTTGATGTATCTCCAATCCAAAAAGCTTCCTTAACCCTCTCTTGCACGTCCACAATGTTTTCCAGCCACTCCACCCTCTTACAATCAGTTTTCCCTTCTGAAAACCCAGTATTCGACCCTTACACCCACCGTGGTACTCTTTGCCTCTCCAACTAGCCTTTTCTCTCTCACTTATTACCCAAATTAAAGATGCTCAATGCTAAAACGAAAATACCTTAAGTATCCTTACTAATGACTACTCATGAACCACTATTGAATGGTTTCTTACCCATTAGACTGCCTTCATAATATGCAGCTAGGGTTTCTACGTCCCTTCAATACCATGCAACCCAAAATTGCCAAAAAGAAAAATTAGTTTTGTTCTTAGCAAGGATTGAACCCACAACCAATCAATTAACAATTTAAGTACATAACCACTTAACCAATCCATATTTCATGATAACTCCTACAATTTTAGGAGTTTATCATTACACTACGCATTCAATATATAAACACACAAAAACACATAATTTAGATAACATCCAAGTGGCACACATAGGACTCAAACCTAAGTCCTCACACACCATAAAGTACTCCCAATCACATGAGCTAGCACTTTTCCACATCATAGCTTCTCACATTTATTGCTTTAAATGTTCTCATTACCCGTCTTAATTAAATAATTAATTAAATAACTATTAAATTTTCCCGGATCTTACAAAGATTGTTAGAATATGAATCAAAACAGATCAATTTAAAAAGAGAAATAAACCTAACAATATTTAAGTAGTTCTGAATATCCCAAAACAATAGAATGTGGAAGCGTACCTGATCATTACGAACAACCTATGATGCATCGATACTTCAATCTAGATCACCTATCCGTATCTGACACATATTTGTATCAATACTTTAGGATATTTTACCAATGCATATCAATGAAGTATCTAATCTATTAAACACTAATACTTTTATGATATATATGATTTTAATTTGGATTAACAGAATAACAATAATATATTTATCATATTTTTTTAGAATAATTATACACTTTTCAAGTTGCATATATTACATATGATATCCTATTATCTTCAAAATAAATGTATCGACGTTTCGAATACGTGTCGTATTGGATACATGTATCGTATCCGTGCATCATAGGGAACAACAAATAAAAATGGTATCTGATATTCCAATTGTAGAGCACCTGAAGGTTCCCTCTTAACTTCCCTTTTAATGGGGAGGAAGAGAAATGTACAAGAATAGTACGTATTGTGCTCACAAATGGGGACCACAACCTTATATGTAACTTTTATCAATTACTCACTTAAATTTCAATATTTGTAATTTGTCCTCTTCAACAAATTAGAATATTGCTGGTATTTTCACATTTAATATATTATGACATATTTATGCTCTTAATCATAGATTTAATTTTTTTTATCACTTTAATACTTTGACTAATAATAATATAATGGCCCTAACATATTTAATTATTCATTATATATATATATATATATCCTTATAAATGTGTTAGACTTTATAAGCTCAAATTTGTCATTAGACGCTTAAATTTGATTACATTTGAATATAAACCCCAAACAGTTTTAGTTGCATTAATTGCAGCTAAACCTCACAATGATCATTAATGCTGACAGAACCAAGTACATTGGCTTATCATGACATGTGTAGCATGAAAATTATGTGAAGGTGACCTACACACATCTATTTTCAAGTGGTCCTTACTTTATCTCAATGAGATAAATATAATAACCTTAATATACAAATTGTAATTTCTTAATAATATTTAAAGTATTTCCAAAGACAATGCATTTATACATAAAACCAAATATAAAACTCAAAAACACGTAAAAGTGACTAACTCCCATTAAACCAACGATTCCTTAAAATGTAAAACATTCATATAAGCAACATGTTCATAAAAAACCTTGGTGGAAGTCCCCTAGTAAGAGGATTTGTCATCATGGAATTTGTCCCTTATTGTTCTATTGGTAAATGTTTTACCGACAAATTTATTATCATCGGTAAATTTTCTTGGTAATTAAAGAATTTCTTGTAGAGACTAAGAAATTTTTTTAATCTCTCTTTGTTTGTAATGATCACTTTTGTGGAATGAGCAAAAGATAGTGTAGAAGTTGATGCATCTCTGGATGATGAAGAACCTGAGTTTAAGTTCATAAGATAACATTTCCTTTTGTCATGTTTAATTTTGGGATAATTCTATGTTTTGAAAGTTTCGATGTATATATTATGTTAATATGATTATTTTCTTTTTAGATAATTGTACAAATATATTATATATCGAGAGATGGTGGTGGTGGTGCTGATTTTTTAAAGTAGGATATTATTTTTCTTTAAGTATCGACAAAATGTTAAAATACATAATTTAATTAATTATAATTTATATTAAATAAATAATATTTTATCTATCGAAAATATTGAGTGATCACTTACTATATTAAATATATTTTATAATATAATACTTTCTTTGGTGGCTAAATCGGTGACTAAAGTATTAGATTCTGGATAATAATTTAGCGACTGAAAATATTTGGTGGCTAATTATCATATTAAATATATTTTATAAAATAATATTTCTTTCGGTTGCTAAATCAGGGACTAAAACATTACATATTAAATATTGTTTTAGCGACCAAGAATATTCGGTGGGTATTAGCATATTAAATATATTTTACAAAAATAAAATGTATTTTGATCGCTAAATCAGTGGCTAAAATATTAGATATTAAATAATATTTTAGCCACCAAAAATATGCAGTGACTAATTACCATATTAAATATATTTTACAAAGAAAATTTATTTCGGTCGCTAGATCGGTGACTAAAACATTACATATTAAATAATGTTAAGCGACCAAAAATATTCGGTGACTAATTACCATATTAAATATATTTTGCAAAATAAGATTTATTTTGATCACTAAATTGGTGGTTAAAACATAATATTTAGAGACTAAAAGTTTTCGATGACTATTTCAGTCGCTTTAGTAATGAATACTATTGTACATGTATTCAGTCGCTAGATTAGTGGCTATTTGTGACTACTATGAATCGATGGCTACTTTAGTCACAATTTGCAACTAAATCATTTTAGTGACTAATATCGGTTGCTAAATTGCATTTTTCTAGTAATCTTTTGTCTTTATTTTATATATATATATATATATATATATATATATATATATATATATATATATATATATATATATTTCACTGTTATATGGGATATTACAAAATTAATTGTGTTATTGAAATAAAATAAGATTAAAGTGTTATATTGTAATTTATTGTAAAAAAGTGAAATTAAAGTAATTTAAAAACATATTTATTATTTATTTAAAAAACTTATACTAATAAAAACATTTCTTCTTAATACCAACCCAATATTATTTATAAAGAAATAGAAAACATTTTTTTATAAATTGTTTTTACGATCTCAAATGTTTCTCATTATAAATTATTATCACAAGTTACAAATAGGTAAATATTAGATTAAACTAAATAACCTAATAATAATAATATCACTATTATTATTAAATTATTATTATTATTATTAAATTACAATTTCTAACGCCCCATTTAATTTAATAAACGAAATTAAAGGAAGCATCACACTAAACTAATATCTTAGCGCAGTCTCAGAATTTAAACACCACTCCTTACAATCCAAGGCACACCATGATGCTAAAAAAGAAACAAGTTATACAGTTTACTGGAATCATATAGAAATCTAAAGACAAACAAGTACATGGGTCATAGCCCTAAAGAAAGCCTAAGAAGAACATGAAGTCCAGCCCAAGTAGACTATGCAGCGGAGTCTCTCTCCTGTTGACCACGAGTAACTCTCGCATCTGCTCCCATGAATAAATTGATGATCATCGCAAAGGTAGAAGAACAACATACAAGCAATTCAAACAAGCAAAGGGTAAGTTAAAGTCAAAAAGATTTTCATCATGCAATCAGATATACTTTCACAGTTCAATATACACACATCTTCCAAGCATGTTATGACCTTCCAATCAATACACTAAGACTCAAATCGACTCATCTGGATATGTATAATTAGGTCGGATTCAGCGGATGCTTGCGCTTGTGGTCGATATCTCTGCTGACCCCCGAGTTGCTCACTCCCGAGCTAAGTGTTACAAGTGTTATAATATATCCAAACCTCCACACACAAGGTTAGCCCTTAATGAGTTTCAGGCCTCCTGCTACCCACACCACAAGAGTCAGTCCGCTCTAAGTGAGACTAACTGACTCCTTAGAGTGTCAAGATGCAACCTTACCTTGAATCCTTACCCAATTATATAGATTGGACACCATCATGAATTCTCACTACCAGGGGTCATGGAAATACGTCCCGACCACTGAAGCACGACCCTGAAATCTCACCTAGAGATTTCAAGGAAATTACGCACTGACCACAGACCAAACATATACATACAACCAAGCAATATTTATCATGCGGGTATATATATATATATATATATATATATATATATATATATATATATATATATATATATATATATATATATATATTACATCGACCTTTATAACCAATCCCTTTCATGTTCCAAATCAAACTCATACCAACTCATCATACTCCATCCATGAATATAGAATTTCAACTCATCTCACTACCATGCCTTTTTCATAACCAACCATTTCATGTTCATTACATGCCAAGTATTATTCAAGTTCATCATTCACAACTCACACACCCTCCCACTCATGCATATTCATTCCCCTCATGCCATTATATAATAATCTAATCAAACAAGAGCCAAACATCCAAGAACAGGAAAAACGCCAAACCAGAACGTACTCTCGCCCAGCTCCTCGCTCAGGCTGAAGGGTCTCGCTTAGGCTGAAGGGTCTCGCTCAGGCGAGCCCCCTTCGCCCAGGCGAAAGCTCGACATACAAGTATAGTGACTTTTGCGCATTCTCGCTTAGGCAAGACCCTCCTCGCTTGAGCGAGACGCTCACTCGCTCAAAAATAGAACTAGTCGCCTGAGCAACCATTCACGTGGAAAAACCTAGGCGAGCCTCTATTAATCTCGCCTAAGCGAGGCAGGCTCGCTTGGGCGAGAAGACCAGTGCTCACCACTATTCTCTCGAGTAACAGCCACCCACACACATCCAAACAGTTCAAACAGGCATTTTCAACGAATTATATTCTCACACAGGCCATCCAATCATCATATACTCATCAAATAAGCAGATTCTACCAAAAATATAGTAAGTTCTAGCTTCCCTAACCTGGAAAGGGTTAGCCACACAACTCCGACACTAAAGCGAATGAGTACGAGCACTCCCGGAGCAGATTTAAGATCTGAGGAACCCTAACATATATGAGGCACGAGATTAATTACACAGAGCCCTAACAGGAAACACGAAGAACTAAACCAGGGATGAAGGTTAAGGGTTCGTGAACAACTTACGTGGTAAAACGAGTCCAAACCGACTCAGATCTGACTGAACTTCAAAACCCTAGCAGAGGTTTTGTGGCTGCTCTATGAAGGAATGAAGGAACTGTTTCTGCAAAGTGAAAGGGGATGGAGCATTAGGGCAGACTTAGGGTTTGTTGCCCCTTTGGGCCAACCCTTAGGTCCAATAGTTTGGGGCAACCTTTAAAAATAAAATGGCAGAATAAAAGTGGGCTTTACACAATTTCCTATAAATATATATTATACCAGTTGAGAAATTAGTGGTGGATGTAACCAATGTGAAACAGAAAAAGACAATATATTTTATAATCATATATGAAAATGCTCTTAACGAGGTCAAATTGGAAAGTTTGGGTACATATTGTTACTTTATATCTTACTAGCTTTAAAGTTTATCTATTTATTGTAAGAGTTGACAGTTGTTTTTCTAATCTAAAGAGAAAAGAGGATGTGATGTCACAAGAAGGGACTCGCACTTGGAAGGGAGATTGTTAGGGATCTAAGTGTGAATCTAAGTCCCACATTGGCTAAAAATGAGAAAGTAGAGCACTATATAAGGATAAAGACCCATAAACCAATTGTGTTAAGATTTTGGGTTGAAAGTGATGTCAATAACTTATGTGGTTGGACTTAGGTCTCATGGTGTTGTATCTCCCCAAAGGAAGGCCTTCCTCCCTCTTAAACCAAACAAATTTTTATATCAAATGACATATATCTAGATAATTGAGTTTAATGTTCACTAATTGGTGTGTGTATATATATGATGTACTGTATTTTATTCATACTTAGCTTTATATTTAATATGATTTAATTGTCTTAGAAAATTCTTTGCACACGCTTCTAAATAGTTCCTTAGACTCTAGTAATTATTTTGTCGATGGATAGTTCTTTTGAAAAACTTATGTTGTCTATAATTGGTTTGCATGTATGTTATAGTTGTTTTCTTTTTGAATAACTATATATTAATACCTTATAAACTAGGTCTATTCAATTTTATAACATTTTATTTAGTAATTCTATAAATTTACGTTTAATAATAAAATATTATAAATGGGGTTTTCATTTTAAAAGACTTGTTTTAAGATCCAATAATTTATTTATAAAATAGTATAAATTTTTTAAATATTAATATCTTTATACTTTCTTATAGTTGTAGAATCTTTTAGAATTTTATGACACAACCTGTTATATAAGCTAAAGAAACAAGGAAGAGATCATTGAATCTTACCAAATTTATCTAAAACAGTGTAAAAATTTAAATATATTAATATGTATACTTTTCTTATTATTTCTGTCTCCAACATGAAATTTAAAAACATTTAAAATCACCATAGTATTTAAGATTTTTGTTTTCTTTTTAAAAACTTTATAAAAAATAGTACATATATATATTATATTATATATAATTTAAATGTAACAAAATCTTCATCTCATCATAGATCATATAAATAAGTATGTGTTTAGTCCCTGAACTTTGACTCAAAATTGGAATTCGTCCTTAACCAAAACTTTGATAAATTTTAGTCCCTAAACTTTAAAAATGAATGAATATAGTCCTTTTAACTCAATTTTATTAACTTTTTTTTAAGTTTCGAACGCATTTCTCAGTAAATATTGAGTCGAGAATGTGTCAAACGGCGTAAACAACTCCAATATTAATACGAAATACATTCAACATGTTGAAAAAAGTCAACGTAATTGGGTTAAAAGAACTATATTCATTCATTTTTAAAGTTTAGGGACCAAAATTTATCAAAATTTGTACCAGGGACAAATTCCAATTTTTGACCAAAGTTTAAGGACTAAAAACATACTTAAAATAATAATTTAACATGAGTACTCTATCTTTTTATGTTTCTATATTTAAATTACACTCTTTTAAGATGTGATAAAGTTATTTATTTTATCTTGCGTGTGAATAGAGGAATAGCGGATTATTTTGGCACATAACCCATGAATGGTGAAAAATCTTATCTCTTGTGGTGGCACAGAGTTACATGCAAATGCAAACTACTTTATTATGTATTTAATAGTTCTTTACAAGTTAGTTTTCACTGAATGGTTCTCACATGAACACTAAAATCTGCTGGGCAGGTTTCTCACAGTAACCTTAACCCTCCTCCTTCTGCTATCCCCACACTTTTTTTTTCTTCTTTTTCTTTTTTTCTTTCTCTTAAGAGGTATTGTTTTGGTGGTGCATTTCTATAAAGTTCTACAAAGATGAATGCATACTATGAATAATTTCACTACATTCATTCTTGTGGCTAATTCTGAAAGTTGCACATGTTTTCTCACAGTAACTCTAACCTAAAAGTCACTCGAGATTGGTGAAGTTAAACCTGTTTCAGATTGGAGAAGCGTTCTCAGAATTCTGACTTGGTGAGCTTTCTATTCATGAAACGAGATGACTGCTTTATTTCATTTCAGATTTAGAAGCTGTTGACTGGTGTTTTTTTTGTATTTAACAGATTTTTTCTCATTTTATATTTATAATTCTTTTTACCCAATAAATCGTAAATTCTAAGTTGATTAGAGATGGCAAATAAACCCGTCCCCGTTGGTATTGCCCGAACCCGTCCCCGTTTTGACGGGGAATTCCCGCATTGACTGGATATGGGTATGGGTATGGGGAATCCCCGACTTTTTCAGTTGGGTACGGGGATGGGTATGGGGATGTACATATACCC
>Ga0214542_1008158_pt1 | contig 17567 bp, 9 predicted proteins | sample CNSS1metaG_FD_160096 | JGI IMG/M metagenome (GOLD analysis project Ga0214542, IMG submission 160096) | Root nodule microbial communities from cowpea collected in UCLA plant growth center, Los Angeles, California, USA - CNSS1 | ecosystem: Host-associated > Plants > Roots > Nodule | place: USA... | reverse complement strand
TTTGTAGCACATGCATTTCAGCTTCTTTGGGGCTATTTAACTGCACTGTGTTGGCTATATCTTGGAGAGAAAGGGTCAAGTATGTTTGGGTCAATCTTTGAATATTCCGCTTATACATGGATGATACTACCTGCTTAGCCAGTCCAAGGTTGCTGTCCTGAAACAGAAATTTGCACAAGAAATCTTGATAAGTAATTGCATAACGGCAGAACTGAAAGTTAAACACTGTACTGAGCAACAATCAAAATGCCAGATGCTACACATAAGTATTAAATATGTAAAAGAACCCACAGATTCAAACTTCTCCGCATTTGTCTTGACGAAAGCCTCTAATTCTGCAATTTTTCCATTGCCATAAGTATTTGCCAATTCGACATAAGGCTGCCCAAATGACAAAGGGATTCAAATAAGGTTAACATAGCTCAAATACAGAATATACGCATGGAAGACAAGTCAATGTGCGTTGAAGTAATCACAAAAAATTGCTAACAGCAAGTTACACGGCCATTCATGTTGATGGTAAAAAAAGGAATTCTAGACAAGCAAATCTACGAATAATTAAAAAAATCGAGGGAAAGCCATCAATTGCATCTAAGATTTTACCCTATAGACAGCTTACGAAGAGGAGGTTATACTAAAGCAGGCAGAGTCTTGTACAGGTTACTCAATGGAAATGACACATTCCAAAATGGGAAAATGTGGTTTAAGCGCCTGTTCTTTTTGCCAAATTTGGTAATTTTTCATACACCTTCAATATACCGAATTAGTATTCCAAAGTTTGAAAATATAAGAATTTAGTCTTTCCTCATATTTAGGCTTAACATTTAGTGATGGTTTTTACTGCCACAAAGTTGGAAGAAATCTGAAAATTTAGTCTTTCCTCGCATTACCTAATTACAAAGTCAGAGAACCCAATCAACCTGCTAAATAAGTAATATATATTTTATACCATTATGTATCTTGTAATGAATGGGTCAATATACGCAAGCACACACACATATATATGTGTTAGCTTTTGTTTACATCAGGTGTAAAGTCTAAAAACTCGTACCAAATCCAAACCTTTAATTCTATAAAATCTAATGGTTGATATCAATTCACTTAGTGAGTCATGTGCTACCTATGCATCGATCCAAAACAGTGTCTTTATTTCCTTGGAAGGAAAGCATATATATTAGTGTACTTAAATCTGAATGTAAATCAAATTAATGGAAAGTTAATACACAACGTGACTTACTTAGATGAACTGATCTGAACTATCAGATTTGGTGTAAGCCTTTTGACTTACCCTTGGTATAAACAGATCCTAAACATGTCTTTACACGCATGCAGTATGTATTTCGTATGTGAATTTAGTGCTCAATAATATCTATATTTGTTTTTATTTATTGTGTATATGTATTTCTTCTATTTATAATTTTTATTAACATTTTAGCAAATCATATTATAATAGTATGTTTAATTTAGTTTTTATTGCTATAATTAGTTCATTACTATTTTTAATATATCATATATTATGCTTTATTTAGGTCATTATTATTGTGTTTTAGTTTATTATATTATAATATAATATATAACTGCCGACTATTGTAAGTTAAAAAGTGACCAATTTAAAAATACCACAGAAATGTTGGACTCAAATTGATGCCCAAGCCCCAAAACAGATGAGAAAGGAGAAAAATACACCCAAAAGCCCTCGGGAACCACGAGCCATCCATTTCTGTTATAGTTTGCACCACCCCTTAAAAGTGAAACATTAAGTCCCAGAAGCTTGATTGCAGCCACTCCAACAGCAACACTATAACACGTGATAGAGTCTGTTCCTGTATCTCAACCCCACTCCACCCTGCCCCACCACCACAATGGTGACCACTCTGGTCACTATTGATAACATAGGCTGAAAACTGTCCTCCCTTTTGGACTGAGCAAAGATGATTCAACTTGGACCAGAAGATAATTTGATATATGGAGTTATACAATCAAGGGCTGCATAGAAAGGGTGCTCCACAAGTACACAAAGCAGCTTCGGGTGAAGAGAGCAACACCAAATGACAATACCTTTCCTTCTGACTTGAGGACAAGAAAGCTTCTTAGGAGGGTGGTATTGATGGAATCTGTCTACCCAGGCAGACCATGATTCAATTAATCCAATGATTACTACGGCAGGAACTATTCCTATCTTACTAGACTATAATAAGAAAGTATCTTTTCTCTGAATTTTCATTCTGATCACACTTGCTAAGATAAATTTATTTCTATCAATATCTTGCATATAAAAAACCAAATTGTACAATTTGACCTTCTAAATTATAAGACAGTATCTCAACCAACTAAATTGAAGTCATACCTGACAGAAGTTCTTCAGGTTCCTTTGAGCAGCAGAAGAAGAATACTTAGGAAGACTGGTAGAGAACTGCAAAAAATAAATGGAAGGTCATCACCTGATAAATTATAAATATAGATCCTCAAAAAATAAAGTTTAATTTGGTCAAAACAAGAAAAACCCTGTACACAGAGGGCTTGTCATCTAACAATACTGTTTAGGATGTGATGCGTAGGAAACATAACAGGCGTACTCTAAATAAGTTAGACTTATACCTGCCCATTACGAATGAGAGAAACCAGGATATACTTTTTGTACGCTTCCACAGCTATAGCATTAATGACAGACATGGGAGCAGTTACAACCTGAAAAATATATAAATGCTGAACTAAAAGGTTGATTCGAGAACAAATCATGAATAACACAAATTATAGATTATGTAGATTGCTTACATTATGCAGAAGGTCCAATGCTTTTTGAAAGCACTTCATTCCAATGCATATCATTCCTCTGTCAGAAGGTCAAAAGTCAGACAATATGAAAAATGCTTCACTAAGAGCTCATGACAAGAAGTATGATCTAAAGTTATTAAATATTGACAAGTATTCAAAGTACTTGTCAATCTGATCCATGTGCATTTCAATTTAACCATGATATAAACTTGAGATAAATACAAAAGGAATAGAGAATAAATTTGAGTCGCAATGGTGGGTGCCAGTTTAACTATCCCATTCTAACCTCTGTAAAAATACATCTCATCACCATCACTGTTTCAATTATTAATTAAATAAATCTTTTACAAAAAGATAAAAATCACAGCAAAGAAAATATGATATTATCAATGTAAGGACACACATTGTAAGGGTTTACACAATTTAACACTTGAAATTGAGATATTCCCATGTTAAAAAAATAAATAGTAAATAAAAATATTAAAAGAGTAAAAACAATCAAATGTAGGTCCTAAAAACTATTTGATTTAATGAAACTAAAGTTTGTGTTTCTTCAAATGTAATACATCATTTGAACAAAATTACACAAGAAACAAATGCGTAATTGAGGTTGCAATAAGAGAGAAAATACTTAGGAATCTGAGTGATCGAGTGAACTTCATAAGTAATGAACAAGTTGAACAACAATTCAGACAGAATGACAAATTATGTAGAAAGAAATAAGGGTTTTCCAAATGAAATGAAACTAAAGATAAGAGAGAACACTGAAAACAAGTTTATCAGGTTACCTAATAAACTACAAGTGTTTTAGTAATTTAAAACAGGAATGGGTATGAGGACGGGGATATATATAGGAATGGGGACGTGACAGATATCTACATACCCATTCTCATTCCCATCCTCAACTTAAAAAATCAAATATTACCCATATCCAATAAATGTTAGGATTTACAATCAAAGTCAACAGAGTCAAACAATACTCATAGGAATGAGTTTGTTTGACATCCCTAAATTTGAGGGTGATTCCCTCCCTTAGGATCTCATGCTTATCATGGCATACCAGATTTCATGTATAATGAATGTGAGGTACTAGAATAAGTTATCTATAAAAGAATTGATTGAAAAGTTGTGTGCTTTGTGTTGTACCTAGTTTCTAGATATGACATTTCCTATTCTCTTCTCTTCCCTCTTACACATTGTATCTAAATCTCCAATGCTATTATAAATATGGGATCTATGAGAAGGAAATTCACTCTAAAATTTATTCATTATTCTTTTGTATTGTTCTTTCTTTGTTGCATTACGAGATTATGTCCATGCCTCTATCATTATTCTTTAGGGACTATCTCCAAAACTCCTATAACTTTTGAGAAATTAAATGGTTAAAAACTACCTATCTTGATTTGATTCAATTGAACTTTGGTTCCTTCATCAAGGATTTCATGACCACTTAGAAGAAGGTGGAAGTACCCCAAAATCAAGTTTGACCGTTGAAGAAAATTGATTTTCAACTTTGTGCTTTACTTTGGCAATCAGTAGAACCCAATATTTTGACCATTCTCATGTTACTTAAAACCTGCAGCTCCTTTTGGAAAATGGCCCAAAATACTTTGCCAACGATATCCAAAATCTCTACAATTCTCCTAAATGATTGGCTTCTCTCAAGCAATATGATAATCTGATAGGACTATGAATGTGTATGTTAGAAGGAAGTTCGTTAAAATTTGGGTAGTACTTGTAGGAAAGAAGGGGGGGCATCTTTTGGTTCCAAAATAGGAGGAACTTGAACAAAAGCAGATGGAACTGTCCCTGTTCTCAATAGGAGGGTTGACTCAAACCAACACAATGAAACTAATAAGATGGGTAATCGGGACGAAGGTTCTAATTTAGATCTAGTGGCTTACATGCATCTGCCGGTGGAAGAAACACCACCATACAATGTTTGTTTGGGAGATTGCCATCGAAAAGTCACTAGGGGGTGTTGTAAAAACATAACTCTGCAAGTGGAGCATCATGTGGTGGAAGAAACATTTTATTTCTTTGAGTTGGGAGGAGTAGATTTAATTTTGCGAGTAACTTAGCTAGCTTCCTTGGGCGAGGTCCAAGTTAACTGGAAAAAGTTGACTATGATTTTTAATGAGAAAGGGCAAATGGTGCAAATTAAGAGCAACTCAACCTTAACAAAAAAGTTGTATTTGCAAAAGCTTTATTGAAGGAAACTAAGATAGAAGTGGTCACTTAAATATGGGACTTGGGAAGTACAGAGCTGGGAAAGGGGGAAAACATGGAGGAAAAGTTAACTCTAGTTATTTTAGTCAAGAAGAGGGATGACAGTTGGAGATTTTGCATTGACTATTGGCCATTGAATAAGGCTACCATTCCTACAAGTTTCCAATATCCGTGATTGAAGAACTGTTAGATGAACTACATAGGGCTAGGTTCTTTTCGAAAATGGACCTTAAAGTAGGTTACCATCAGATTAGGATGGACTCAGGAGATATTCACAAAAAGCCTTTCGCACCACCAAGGGCACTTTGAATTCCTAGTGATGTTGTTTGGGCTCACTAACACACATGCAACCTTTCAGTGTGTTATGAACACAATTCTAAGGCCATACTTGAGAAAATGTGTATTAGTATTTTTTGATGATATACTAATATACAACAAATCATGGAGGGAACATTTGATCCAGCTGAAGCAGATGCTGCAAATACTACTACAGTAGCAATTTTGTGCAAATCAGAAGAAATGTGAGTTCAAGAAGACACAGATTCATTATCTAGGTCATGTGATATTTGGGAAAGGAGTGGAAATGGATGTTGAGAAGGTAGTTGTGGTCACACTACGGTCTATACCCACAACAATTAAGGTGTTGAAAGGATTTCCGGGCCTCACAGGGTATTATAGGTGCTTTACTAAAGATTATGGGAAGATAGCAAGACCTTTAACAATCTCTTTAATGGAAAGTTTGAATGGAAGCAAAGTGGGGAGGAAGCTTTACAAGCTCTTAAAAAAGCTATTACCACAGCACCAGTTTTGACATTACCGATTTCTCCCAACCTTTTCATGTGGAATGTGATGCTTCTAGGAATGGAATTGGAGCAGTGTTATCTCAGAACAAAAGGCCCATTGCTTATTTTGGCAAGGCTTTATCACATGCCTCACTCACAAAGTCGATTTACGAAAAAGAATTGATAGCCCTAGTTTTAGCCATCTAGCATTGGAGACCTTACTTGGTGGGATGAAAGTTTTTTTTGCATACGAATCAGAGGAGTTTGAGATATCTCTTGGAACAACAAAACCAACATAATTGGTTGGCTAAGCTACTTGGGTATGAATTTGAAAAAAAATATAGAACGGGAACGTCCAACAAAGTTGTAGATGCGTTATCCAGGAAGTTTGAAGATCAGCTCGAAGACGATAAGGACCTAAGGGTGCTTTCCAAACCGTTTTGGCAAGATTTTTAGACGATGATAGATGAGGTGGAAGGAGATTCTCCTCTACAGAAGATTAAAGTAGATCTGGAAGCTAAACCAGATTCATAAGCCCTCTTTACTTTGGAACAGGGTCGCCTACATTATAAGGGACGACTAGTCCTATTCTCTGTCATTTGGATACCAAAATTTCTAGTTGAATACCACACGACACCCACAAGTGTATGGCAAGGGGCTTCCAAATGCATTCCGTTCGAAATAGTGTATGGCAAACCTCCCCTTAATTGACACGATTCATCCATGGGGAAACAGATGTAGAGGTAGTCGTGCAAGAACTAATGAATCGAGATGAAGCTCTCAAACAACTCAAATACATCTTTTCAAGGCCTAAGAACAGATGGTACGTTTTGCAAAAACAGGAAACATAAACCATCTTAGATTAAAGTGGGGGATTGGGTCTACCCCAAGATACGGCCTCATTGGCAAAGTTCCATGCCAACGAGGTTGCATACCAAGTTATCAGCATGTTACTTTAGGCCTTTCAAAGTGTTGCGACAGCTGGGTACAATGGCATTTGGATTACAACTACCAAATATGGCCCGCATTCACTCGGTCTTCCATGCGTCCCAACCAAAGTTAGTTGTGGGAACGCACCATACTGAGAAAGATTTACTAGAAGAATTGCAAGGCAAATTTCCTGTCCATGTTCCAGTCAAAGTGTTGGATAAAAGAACCACTCAGCAATAAGGTGACAAGGTGCAGCAAGTGCTCATTGAGTGGAATCTAGAAGCAACAACCTGAGAGGACGTGGCTACTATGACAGACTAGTCTCTAGATTTCAACCTTGAGGACAAGATTTCAACCTAACATAATCACATGATGTCTTTTATTGCCAACAATTGAGTAATTGAAAATTTTCTTGGAAGTTGACACATTAGATGAGATAAAAAAAGAGGTTGGATAAGTTTTATATGGTTATAATACTTAATGCAATGAATCTAGATTTTCATCATGTTTGAGATCAAATTTCAACTACCACTGATAAACATATATATCCAAATAAGATATGAGAACCAAATAAGATATGAGAACCACATAAAGGTTAGAGCTGTCAAACCGGGTCACCCGACCCAACCCGGCTCGGCCAGCGACGGGTTGACCACTTAGTGGGTCAACCCAACCCGGCTCACTTATTAGTGAGCCAACAAAATTAGAACCCGAACCGACCCACCATGGGTTGGCGGGTTAAATGGGTTGGCTCACTTAATTAAAAAAAAACACAATTTTTTTTCTTCAATCTCAAGAAAACTAAATTATAATTCTGATTAAAAATCTAAATAAACTTCAATACAATCCAAATAAAATCCCAAATTATGTTAAACTCCAAATACAAACCAAAATCACAAAAATATAAATTACTATCTAACATCAAATCATTATTGTCACTTATCAAACTATAGTATTAGAATCTTGAATGAATAAATCCACAACATTTTCATATCTTGAAACATCTTCTTTATCCCCATCTACAATATATATATATAATATACATATATAATATATACATATATAATATATAATATATGATATATACATATATAATATAATATATATATATATATGCATATATATATATATATATAATATACATATATTATATATATATATATAACATACATATATATAATATATATATATATATATTAATTAATTAAATATTTAAAATTTATTGGCGGGTTGGTGAGCCAACCCGGCTCATCACGGGTTCATCCCGAATGAGCCGGGTTCTTAATGGGTTGGGTTCATTTTTAACTCGTACTAAAATTTGTAATTTTTTTTCAACCAAACCTGACCCGAACCCGTGATGAATCGGGTTGGCTCGCGGGTTATAACCCATTTTGACGGCTCTAATAAAGGTACAAGCATAATGATATACCTCCCGCATGTGTATTCTACAAGGAATAATGTAAGATGCAAGAAATAATTCTTCAGAGAGAAGCCCAACACATAGAGATAAGAAGAGCCAAAGGATAATTCAGTTGAAGGGAGAGAATAGGCGAAAGAGGAGTCAAGAGAGAAGGTGGGAGAAAAAGTGAGTGCGGCATTAGGACGGTAGAACGCAAGTCATAGGAAGCAATTGTAGGGTCTTTTTTTTCATTTCCTAATTATTATAATGCTATTCGAGATCACTTTAAAGAAACCCATCACATTGATGTTAGAGCCCACCACCACGCCTCGTAAGAGCAAAGAAGCAACACAGATGTTGATGCCAACATTGCATTGTTCACGAGTGACTAGCCAGAAGAGCTAGAGCATAGTCACTACACGTGGGAACAAGTGGAGAATGTGAAATATTAGAACCCTGAAATAGCAATGCAAGTTATGGGAGCTGAGTCCCACATAAGAAATGAAGATTTTTTATGTGAGTTGTTTATGACATTGGGCATTTTTCTACTACAATGGCAAGCTTTAGCGATGAGATCCATTCCCCCCTAAGGTATCTATGCATTATATAAGCATAAGCAAACAAATAAAAATTTCAGAAAGGCAATTTGGATGGGAATGAAGAGGATAGTATTTTGGGAATGAAGAGAGGAAAATTGTGGTAATTATGATTGTGTTATCATAAGAAGTATACACATGAGGAAGGATAGACATAAGAATTCATCTAGCCTTTTTTCCTTATGTGATACAGCGAAAGAGGGGTATCTCCCATTGAGAAGCCATGGAGATTGCACTCGAGATACAGGACATTGTATCACTTTTCCTACAGTCACTTGTTTCCTCATTAAATTATGCCAAGGTTTGAAAAACAATCTGCAACAGAGATTTTCATCACTCCTGCATCAAGGATTTTGGGTGTGTCCATGATTGCAATTGTAGCCACATCAATTGCATTTATCCACAATTTCCTGCAATATCAAGAAACATGACAAAACTGTGACCTCGATTCCTGCATTGTTCTGGTATCCTAACAGATTTAGGACAGGCAGATTTTGAGCAACACTCTTGCTTTGTTTGAAGGGGGAAACATTTTAATAACTCCCCCAATTTAAACATCCAAACCAGAGAAGGAAACTTATTAATGAACTTCCATACTCTTCCCTGATACCATTTCCTCCCCTTTTTATTTTGCATTTTTCCCCTTCCAACTCCCAAATACCCACATGAATTGACATGGGAAAATCCTACAACCCCACCACTACTGTTAAAAACACAGAACATTACCTACAGCATATCTAATATAAGTGTAAGAAATTCAATGAAATATTACAAACTGTGAAGAAATTACAGCACATTCTATGAACTAAAAACACAATACTAAAAACACAGAAAGAAATAGGGGAAGAAAGCAACGCACCCATAATAACAGTAGAGAAAAAAGTCTCGTGGGTGTTTAACTTCAAAAACATCATCATCCAATATGGATAAACCAGTTTTGTAGCACTTTGACAACAAGCAAAGCAAAAGAAACTCTGAATGTAGGGGAGTTAAGTGCTCTGCAGAGACCTGAACTTTCCGAAGTGCAGTGAACAAAGGAGCCACACCTCGTATTGGAGCTTCCAACAACATCACTTGATCCTTCAACCTCCTACACACAGATAAAACTAAAAAAAATCCAAAAAAATTCAAAAACACATCAATCAAAAACCAAGAAATAACTACAAATCAATCAAAATTCCAAAAATCAATCAAAAACCCATTCTGTTCTAGATCCTTCAGCTCCTTAAACAAGCACAAAACTACAAATTCAGAAGAAAAACCAGTCAACACTAAACAACCAAAGCCAAGAAAGAAAACCAACACCAAAAAAAATCTTCCCAATCTTCATCTGTCCCCTTTCTTCTCTCTCCAATTGATTAATCTTGATTCACTAAATATTTTTCCTCTTTCCCAATTCGAGTGTTGTTTGTAAGATATAGAATGGATGGATGAAGAAGGGGGACGTTTGGTCGGGAAGAGTTAGAGGAGATATTTTTAAAGTAGTGGGATTCACCTAAACTCTTCCACTCCCTATCTCACCTCCTCGACTTCTTCTATGCTATGTGGAACTTTTGACAAAACAATTTCCATTTATCTCTCAATCTCTCTCCATGTTTCTTCTTTATTTCTCTTTAACCAAACACTTACAGTTTCTACTCTATTTCCCTCCTATGTCTATTCATCCTTCATGTTTCCATCTAATCTATTTCTCCTCTCTACCACGCCAACTAAACATCTCTCCTTCACTTTTATTGAATTGTAAACAACACTCGATTGCACAAGTATCTAAACACCAATAAAATAATTTCAACCCGCAATTTGTTACTTAATTAACTCATGTAAACAACAAGGTTTCAAAATCAGTGCGCAAAAACAACTTCGGCCAGCGATTTCCCAATGTCAAGGATCAATCCTAACTACGACCACAATTTAAAGCAGTTCCTATAAAACCAATGAATCAAGAAAAACTAAGGATTTGAATCTCATATTTTCATACATTTTTCAGGGGCCAAACGAATCTGATCGTTGCAAGCGCCGATGAACCTGGTAACGATTGGAACGGCAGTCTCAGCCTGCGTTTTGGTGATCGGACTAGTCATGTAGGCATCTCTGCAATCACAAAAGAATCAAAATAAAACAATTAGCATAATCTCGCAACAATATTCAAGGGTTCCAGAACTAGGGTTTTGGCCATCAACAAATAACGCTTATAATTAATTTTTTTTGGGACGCACAAGATGTAGAGAAAACCAAGTGAGTGAATGGAAGGGTCGAGTTGAGTGAGAAGTGGGGGGAGGCGAGTTGACTTGGATCGGAGCGAGTCATCGGCTTGTTTCAAAATAACTTGGAGGCGATTGACATCGCTAGAAGTGCTCGATAGCCCTTGGATTTGAGCGACCAAAGCTTCCAGAGGGTCCATGCAGTGCAGTTACTTGCTTTTCGACTCGTTCACTCGTTTGTTCTTACAGACTTAGTGAAAACACACGAAGCTCCTCTTCGTTTTTTTGTCGTCCTGAGAGTGTAATGTAGCACATGAATGTGTTTGTGATACCACTTAATCCTAAATAAAATTTCCACTTAAACTTATGAAAAGATAATTCTTATATAATTTATTTCGGCTAAAACATCTTTCATTAACTTTTGCAGTTAATAGAGAACATTTTACACAAAAATATAATGCATTTGCATACAATTTGGAAGATCACTATCTAATTAATGCCTTAAGGCTCAAATTTATTTATTTTATTAATTACCTTTAATATTATTCTTTTAAGATGTCTCAAGTATTTTTTATGTTTGTTTGCATTATTTTAAATGAAGTTTTAAAAATTAACTGAATAATATATATATAATTGTCCATCTAAATCACCAAAACATCTTCCAGTAGCTCAAAATCAAATCAACAAAAAAATTATACTGTCACATCTTCCATTAGCTGAAGGCATATGAAAAAAATAACATGTACTCAAAAAGTCTAATTTTTCTCAAAGTTGTATCATATATCCTACATATTGTAACCATATCATAACAAGTTTCTATAGTTAAGCTCCTAAACATCAACTACAAAAGAACAACCATAAATGAGTACTATTTATGCTAGCGACAAATAGAAAGTGGATTCCGTGGCTGAAAAGATGATAACTTTAAATAACACTAATACCTAATGATTGGACTGGAAATCCCACACCAAATCAGAAGCTATAGCCTTGACAATTGAACTGCATATATTAAAGTAACACACAAATGTTACTAAGAAAACAAGAGAAGAAATTAGATATTATTTCTAAATTTTACAATTGGGTTAATGTTAATGATCTCTTAGCTTTGCCTTCTTGGAGTTCTATGTACACTTGGTGTAATGTTAAAAAATGCTTCCTTGGTTCTAAAGGGTTAAATTTGCCTTCACATGTGCTTTATGCTCATGATATTTTGTTTTTCTGTTACGGGTCACAAGGTAATGATTATTATATTGCATTACACCTTGTCTCACATGACTTTGTTTGACTATAGTTAACTATATTCTCAAATTATATTCTATAATTTGATGGTGATATCAAAAAGTATACTGATTTCCATTTTTCCTCAAAATTTTGATTAAAATCTAATGTAATAGTGTGTTTGGAAGTAAGAACTAAAAGACATGAAAAATAACATCCTATGTGTCCATCATCAGCATGTTTGGTTATTTGCTTTGTGTGGTGGCAATGGAGCTACTAAACATCTAATAGATAGATGGGTTGGCACTGAAAGGAAAAAAATCATGATATTTGTTTCATTGTTCGTTTTTCTATAATTGGGATCTTATTCCATTTTATTTAGCAAAACATAGTGTTGCATTTTAGGTAAATAATGGATACATAATATTACTTTCTTCCTAAATCACCAAACCTGTTATTTTAAGAAACCAAAACATCAAAATCTTATAGGGCCACTTGCAAGACTCAAATCAATCAATCACATATATTAGAAGAAAGCAAAAGAGAAAATTGAAAACGCAAAAAAAAAATCGTGGAAAGAGGAGTCACCAATCCTTGGATTGTGCCTTGAATTAAGACCAAAGTAATATGAAATAGTAGACACCACAACCATTCAAAAATTCATGATTTCAGGTTTCCTTAACCTGACCTGAGACAGACCACCATAGCTTTTTAGTTAATGTTTCATTAATTTATGTTTATGTTTCCATTTTGGACAAAAACAATATGCTAAGTTATCTCACATTGTATCATCACCAGAAGGCATTACGGCAATAAAGTCCAACAACAGTGCCACATAATATTAAAAAGTGACACAACACAGACTTGACCCTATTTTCTTGATTATACTTTCTGCTCACTGCTGATTCTACAAGTTCCCTGTTCTTTAATAGTTTATACTTGGTTCAAGTGGTGTTTCATTTTGTTGGGGAAGAATAAAGCTAAGGTTTTGGGCCTAGTTTTGGCAAGGGAATAAGATCAGATTTGAGGACCCAACTTATTTCAAGGTAGAACAGCTGACCACAACAACACCATAGCTATATCTTGAGACTATCCTAAGAAAATAAACTCAAATCGAGGGAAAATTTGGGTTTTTAATCCTTGTTCATCAAAATGGCCATAATAGACACATTTTTTTTCCATTATAGTGTGGCTGTGATTGAGCATAGTGACCATATCCCATAAACACAATGCAATTGAGCACCTGTTGCAGCGACCTGCCACTACTTAACAACACTATAATAGTGCCTTCACTGCCCACTGCCTTGCACTACAACTAAAGTTTCCTAATTTCCCAGCCACATATTACATCTCCAAATCAAAGTACAAACAAAGCTAACCTACACATAAAAAGTATAAACAGACCTAATCTACAACTTCCGCTTATGTGGAAGTACCAATATTTTTATGTAAGAGCATAATAATGGAGGTGTAAACTGTGTGCTTTGGATGCATCTCAACGCAAGCACTTGTCTGCCAAAAGCTTTAAGGTTTAAGATCTCTTTGTCAATCATTTTCGGAATAGTTGTAGTCACCTTCACCACGTGATAATGACTTTCTATCTTATATTATCTAACACGTGTTAAATATTCTCATCATTTAAAATTTAAAATTAAAATAAGAGAGTTATTCCGTGGTTTCATTCATAAGCACAGATTCAGGACATCCTTATTTCCATTCCATTCTCATTCATAAGCACAAATTCAGCACATCCCTATTTCCATTCCATTCTTTCATTCATAAGCAGAGATTCAACACAAATAAAGTAAAAATAGAGCCAACAAATATAGGGATTACAAACTAAACCCAGAGAAGGGAATTGGGGATTACGAATTGTACCTTGATAGTGGCGGGCGACACCAACGATGCAGAACGAACGGTGAGCAACTGAAGACACGTATTCAACACAGATTGAGTACAAACAGAGCCAACGAATATAGGGATTACAAACTAAACCCAGAAAAGGGAATTACGGATTACAAATTGTATTTGACAGTGGTGGGCGATGCCAACGGTGCAGAAGGAACGGTGAGCGAGTGAAGGCACAGTGAGCGGCGGAACGCCGGTGGAGGAAGGGACAGTGACGCAGTGACGGAGGAAGGTGGTGAACGTATGAGTGAGCGAGAGTCGTGGGGGATGTGGGGAACGAATTATTTTCACATATCTATGAATATATATCTATTAATAATACAATTCAACTAGCACAAAATGCAACTTTTTTTTATCAACCACAAAAAGTAAAACACGTTGAATTAACTCAAAATAGAAAGTTCAAACACTTTTTTTTTTTACAAAAAGTAAAACACATAGAATTAACTCAAAATAGAAAGTTCAAACACTCTTTTTTTTTACAAGTAGCAAAACCTGGCAATGACACGTGTCAACATATTTTCAAAACTCTAATTTTTTCACATGCAACTCTTCTCTCACTCTTTGTCATCACCATCTGTTGCCTCTATTTGTTCACTTTTCTCTCACCTATACCATACGTTGCCTCACACCCTACGCTGTCTCATTGAAACCGTCCATATTCATTATTGAAAATTTAACCTTATGTTACTCTATTTATCACTAAAACCCTATCGTTCTCTTACTCCACGATCATCTGAAACCTTAACCTTCTGTTACTCTTTGATCATCAACGAAACTCTACCCTAACCTTCTATTAATAGATTTGGTTATGGCTTCACTAACAAACAAGATTATCGAAGAAGTCTTCCAGTCTAAAGATCAGGTTTTGGTTTTGCCATCACTGTTTACTGTAAGGCCCAAATATTTCTGCCACCTTAATTTTAAGGGCTGCCCTGCAGCAGTGGGCCTAAAGGCTGGCCCATGATATAAGAACCCTTCGTGTTGCCCTAATTCCACCTTTTCATTCATTTTCAGAAAACCATCCGTCGTTTCCCCATTGCACTCACAGGACGCTCTACTAGGGTTCCTCCCCAAGCCTCTCGAGCTAGCTCTGAATCAGTTCCTACTCCACCTCTTTAGTGCGTTCTAGAGCTGTTGTGCTCCTTGATTGTGCGTCGAACGTCCTGTACGAAACCATTCCAGGTAGGGAAGCTATGGCTTAAACTTATATTCTGCTCCCTTCCATGTTGTTGACTGTCGTTGTGAGTTTATATTGTTTGGTGTGAGATTTGGTTAACTGTGGGCGCATGGTTTTGTTGGGTTGAGTTGGTGTGAGTGGCTGTTATAGGAGAACAGTGGCGAGACCTGATAAACTCGCCTAAGCGAGCCAGTCTCGCCTAGGCGAGACAAACAGGGACTCGCCCAAACCCTTTTTCACGAAAGATCGCCCAGGTGACCTGCTCAACTTTTGAGCGAGCGAACATCTCGCCCAGGCGAGAAGGGACTCGCCTAAGCGAGATCCCGCATTGGCTCCTGGTTCCTCCTTCGAGCCCTCGCCTAGGCGAAGGGGGTCCCGCCTGAGCGAGACCCTTCGGCCTGAGCGAGGGGTTGGGCGAGAAAGGGCGTTGTTTGGTTGTTTGATTGCTCTTAGATGATTGGAATTTGTTTGAATATGATTGTTGTGATGAGATACATGTTCGTATGTATGTATATATGCACAATGGCTTGCTAAGTATGTATGATATGATTCATAAATGGTGAATGACGGGTATTGTGGAAACTTGGCATGTGAAATGAATGAGTGGATTGGAATTAAAGTAACATGGTATTGATATGAGATGAGGCCCTAGACTTATGGGATGAAGATGATCAGTAGCCTAGATTCAAAAATATGATAAGTATGAGGAATTGGCTTCAGGGGTTGATATGAAATTTCAAACATGATTTAACGTTCTAATACTGTTAATTTATGATGGATTGGTCCGTGTCAGCGTGTAATTCCTTGGGGTTTCTAGGTGAGACCTTCGGGGTTGCGCTTTAGTGGTCGGGACGTAATTCCATGGCCCCTGTTAGTGGGTGTCCATGGTGGTGCCCCATCTGTATAACTAGGTAAGGATTCAAGGTAAGGATTGCATCCTGACACTCTAAGGGGTCAGTTAGTCTCACTTAGAGCGGACTAACCCCTGTGGTGAGAGTAGCAGGAGGCCTGAAATTCATTAAGGGCTAACCTTGTGGTGAGGGGAATTTGATTCATTGCAACACGTGTAACACTTAGCTCGGGGGTGAGCAGAGGTATCACCACAAGTGCAAGCATCCGCTGAATCCGACCAAGTTATACGTATCCGGATGAGTCGAGTCGAGTCGTAGTGTATTGTTTTAAAGGTCGTAACATGCTTGTGTGACGTATGTATGATGGACTGTGAATATGTTTCTGACTTCATTGATGATGTGACTTTATGCATAAGCTTACCCTACTTTTGTTGTTGTGTGCTCCTGCTGTGTGGTACTCTTATTTGCGATGATCATCAACTTGTTGGTGTGAGCAGAGACGAGGAACACCCGTGGACAACAGGGAGATGGTAATTTCGCTGCATAGTCCGCGTGGATTGCACTCTAGTTTCCTTTGGGCTTTTATTTAGGACTACGGTCCCTGTATTCCTCGTTATTGAAATTGTAAACTTTTAGTCATACTGTTATCCGTTTTTGGTGGCATCGTGACATGCCTTAGTTGTAAGGTCTTATGTTTAAACTCCTGAATGCGCTGTTATACTATAATCATGTGACGTTTTCTTTTAACTACGCTCATTAATTAATTGGGACGTTACATTTACCCTTATGCTTTTTCTATCATCGTTTTTGTTTATGATTTGGTTTTGCCTTCACCGTTTTTGGGTACGCCTTCATTAAAGAGACTGACGAAGAGTTTTTGGGTATGTCATTTAGTATTAAACTTTGTTCTTTGTGAACTCATTTTAGTTACAATGGCGAAAATGGAATGAGCCTCTATATAAAGCTAACCAAGGAACTTTGTACAAGGTATGTGACTTGAAACTCTTGTAAGAAAAAAATAGTCTTAGTCTATGTTATTCATGTTTGAGTTGTAAATTTATTTATTTATTAATATAATTCATGTTTGACTTGTAGATTCATTTATTTATCGATTATTTTTCTAATTGACAATGGGTTGTAGAAACAGTTGAAGCTACTATTTTTTTATTTGTGGTGATTACTTGACACATTGATTTAGTTGATTTAGTGTAATATTATAAATTGTCTTTCTAGATTTATGTGTTCTAATTACAAGATTATGTTTTCTTGATTATTTTGGTAACCTTGATTATTTATTATTATATATTTATGATTAGCATAGTTTTTCATTTAACATTTTATGTCTTTAACAATCAACCAAAGTTATGGGAGGATATATACTATTTACAACTCCATTTGTTTTAGTATTAGTCATATATATATATATATATATATATATATATATATATATATATATATATATATATATATATATATATATATCTATATATATTATATA
>Ga0214542_1008156_pt1 | contig 17570 bp, 9 predicted proteins | sample CNSS1metaG_FD_160096 | JGI IMG/M metagenome (GOLD analysis project Ga0214542, IMG submission 160096) | Root nodule microbial communities from cowpea collected in UCLA plant growth center, Los Angeles, California, USA - CNSS1 | ecosystem: Host-associated > Plants > Roots > Nodule | place: USA... | reverse complement strand
TATATATATATATATATATATATTAAAGATTTTAGTAGCGTTATGCTAATTGTTTATTACGTGCAGGTGACTTGGAGAAAGAAAAATGATACAAATAAAGATAGATGGGATTTTCATTCGGTAAGGGACATCTTTGAAAATGGAGCATCGTTCACTATAACAAGAGGAGGAAGTGTGAAAAAATCGAATTATAGCAAGGAACAAAATTTTAAAGTTGTAGATGCCAAACTTGTAAGATTGTTGATACGTTCATCGGGTGTGTTACGATACAATAAAAATTCTATATATTGATTAGCAAATAAAAGAGGAATATTGTTCTAAGTTATTTAACATTTCTAAAATTTAGATGTTGTAAATGACTGGAGTATAATTTCTTTATATTTATAAACATTGGTATTTTTAATTTGAATTCTAAACATTGAAAATTTATAATATATATGTTCCAATATCATTTTTTTTCTAAGTTATTTAAATTTGAATTTTTCAACTTAACAATATATTCAAATTTCGTCAAGTTGTTTTTGTGATAGTAGGATAAGTTATTCTATTTTACTTTTGATATCATTATATCAATTAAGGATGGCAAAATGGGTTAGATTCGATGGGCCAACCCGCCAGCCTGCCTAAAAAAATAAGGTCGGGACAAATTTTTCAACCTGTAAACCTAATCCAGCTCGGCCCGCTCATCCTATTAACCTGACAAGCCAACCCGCAGGTTAAGTCGAGCCAGCCCGCAACCTAAGTGTTTTGTTAAAAAAAAATTGAGCATGAAGGTCTAATGCAGTTCAAATTGAATTGAAATTAATCACTAAAAATAACTTAAATTTTCAATCAATTCACAACAATCAATTAGCAACAATCAACAATCAATTAGCAACAATCAATTAAGCACTCAATTACAAATAATCAATTAACATATCACGAATTAGGACATAAATAAGAGAAAAGGGAGAACAACAAAAATACATTAAAAGCCAAAGAGAAAATAGAGTATGGGCTGAGGAAGTTAAGAATCAGTGGAAGACTGAACCCTCTCTTTCTAGTAAGCATAGGTGGAGTTCACGACCTTGCCACCTTCGTCGTCTTCATTGTGGAAGATTGAACCCTCTCTTTCACAAAGCTACTCAGTATTAATATTCTTGTTTCAAAATCAAAACACTAATGTGGGAAGGACACCGCCTACGAAATCTTCAGCGACAGTGATGACGTAGTGCGGAAACAACATAGTGGCATGGTGGCGATCCCAACCGGTGGTGACAAATCCCAAAAGTAGTGGCAATAGGTGGCTGAAGTGAGACTATGGTTCATGTTTTGATATGTAAGAAGAAGAAACCTTGAAGAATAGGGGAGAATCCCTTAAGTGGATGAAGAAGAAGAAACCCTAAGGGATTTTTGGATTGAAGATGGAAAAGATAAAGGTTTGGGAGAGGATGATGGTGTGAAGAAATGATAGTTGATTTTGGAGAAGAGATAAGATGAGTGAAGTGAGTGTCGAGAGAGAGAAATGAAAAATGAAATGGGGAGAAAGCGAGAGAAATTGGGCCTCACAATTGGACCATGAAATAAAACGATAAAAAAAAAAAAATCAAAGCTAGCGGGCCGGCCCGCTAACCCGCCAATCTATCAATTCGTGTTCCTGTAGGTCTGGTTCTAAATTTCAATTTGTTTATAGTTGGCAGGCCAACTTGACCCTATCCATTTTTGGCGGACCAACGTCGGGTCGGGCTAAAATAAACCGGACTGATCCGTTTTGCCAGTCTTACTATCCATTTAAGATTGAATGAATATTTAGAAAAATATATTGTGTGATCTATGAGTTGATTACATGATATTGTAATATAATATTAAATTTAATTCGCTGGATAAAACGCTTTAAAACTTTATTTTAATAAGTTTCAAATACAAATTAAATTTCACTTAATAACTTATTATTGAATAAATTCAATACATCTTAATTCTTACTAAGTCTTTCTTTTATATTTGAACAATAATATTATAATTTATACCATTTAAGGAAATTAGTTAAAAAATAATAATTTGTAATGTAATTTGTATTGTAAAAAATTACCATTATTTAAAGCTAAAATAGTCTAGTGAAACTTGACATCCATCAATACTTATGTTCTCAAATCGAATTAGGAGACACAAATTTTATGTCAATTATTCATTAATCTTTTTGTAAGAACATGTAAACTATAACTAAAGGTATTGTTTTTGAAAAATAATCGATGCGTCATTCAATTACAAAGAGATCTTTGTCCATAGGATTGACAACACTTGTCAATCTGACTTATTTTGATTTCCTCTTTTAAGGGATTGATTGTTGAACCAGATTGTCAAGAAAAAAAAAGAAAAGTTAATTATTTTAATAAAAATAATTTAAATTAACAAAATTAATTAAGTAACACTACGATATATTAATTATTTAGTCTAAATTTCCCCATCACTATAACATGATTTGAGGTTTACAATAACGAACATATATTTGATGATTTAAGGCGAAAAAAAAAACTTATATAATAAAAATCTTAGATTTAAACATTCAATTTTTTTTATTCTTTTGAAAAAAAAAAGATTAATCAACTAATCTATTGAATTGATGAGGTAAATGGATTGTTAGGTTGAGCCAACTAGCTCAATGTCCTAACTCATTGTATTACCTTAAAAATTACACTAACATATAGACAATTTGAGTAGATTAGAATTGATTTCTTTTTTTAAATATAGTTTGAATATTATAAACTGAAAGGTGTGAAATAAAAGTCTATAGAAGAATTATAAGCCAAGATATCCTAAAAAAATTAATTATTAATAAAATTAGTAAACATTTCTTATAGATAGCATAACTAATGATAACAAAATATAAAATTAATTACAATTATTTAATAAAAAATTATATATATTTATCTTTATTAAATTATAAAGCATGCAACCAATATTCAAAAATGCATTCTATTTCATCTTTCATTTATTAACCATGTTTTGTTGGGTTAGCTATTATTAATAATCCTTTTTAATAGAATTTAATTTATTAAGAACACTGCACTAACAATAAATTTAAAAATAGCATATTCATATGTTGCTGTCAAACTGAGGTATATATTTTAACTTAGCGTGACTATTGTATACACAATAAAGAGTGTAAAAGTTAGAAGGAACTTTTTTTGGTGAGGGGTTTTCAATATGCTTAGATATGTTTGCCAGGAAGAATATTTATCAAAATATATTAATTTCTTATAAAGTTATAACTGTTTAGTAGAAAAGAAATAGGTCTCCCTTTAAAAAAAATTGGCCTAATTTTGAGGAGAAAAGAAAATAAAATCGCATCTAATCTAATGGTTTATTGCTTTGAATACGGAGAAAATTTAAAAGAATATATTTTAAATATATTAACAAAATATTATTTAAAATATTTAAAATTTTAAAATTATAAACAAATTAATTTTATTTTTTAATAAAATTAGAATACTTTTCACTAGTGAAAATCCATGAATCATGATTAATTTTAATGATAAAAAATAATTAGTCACTATAGTGACCAAGTTAGATACCAATTCATAAACTATACATTATTGGTAACTAAAATAGTTTCTATTATGAATTGGTTTCTAAATTGATCATTAAGATTAACTACCAAGATTTTACCACCAAAAAAATTGGTTTCTAAATTGATCATTAAGATTAATTACAAAGATTTTGATCACCAAAGGAATTGGTTTCTAATTATAGTAAACATTCATTAAAGTCCATATTTTGATCTTGAGAGTTTGATGCAGACTTAATTGGGATGCGAATTTATGAAATTTTAAGAGTCATATTACAGTATGAAATATTATGAGTGTTAAAAAAAATTAAAAAATATGAGAGATATAAAATATATGATAGATATGAAAGATATGTTACAAAAGGAAGAACTTGTTATTTTATTTTATTCATATTATACATAATATGAATAAACACGCACACATATATGTATATGTGTGTGTGTGAAAATATTAAGTCAAATGACTTTTTGAGATTTATTTTTGAAAATAAAGCCACAAAATTATTAATTCGAGAATTTTATCGTTTCAAATATGAATTTAGGCGGAATGTGGACTTAAACGAGTGCCGATTTAAGCGAATGTTACAAAAATTGATATCTAAATTAGTCTTTAAACATATTTTTTGTCACTAATGACAAAAAATAATTAGTCACTACATTGATCAAGTTAGGTACAATTTTTTAAACTAAAAATTATTGGTAATAAAAAGGTTTAAAAAAAATTATAATTGATCTCTAAATTGGTCACTATGATTGTTTTTATTATGAATTGGTCACTAATATTACTCAGGAAAGTTTTGACTACGAAAGAAATTAGTTTTTAAATTTGTCTATAATTAAGAAAGTGATATCTAAATTGGTCATTAAACATACTTGTTATCACTAAAATTAGTCATTACTTAAAAGTATTTTTGTAATATTTTCTCAACTTAATTTCTGATTATTGTTCTTGTTCCTTCCCATAAGACTTGCGGTATCCATTCATAATTTCCTATTATAAATCACTTTTGAATTTTATTGGCATGAGTAGACAGACTATCACAAAATTTTTCCCAAACCAGACCTTTTTATTGTACTACACTTTCTTTTTTGTGAAAGACTAAATTTTCATCGTGCTTTATCTAATTTTACAAAGCTGAAATTTTGGTTTATGAGGAACAAATTCTTAGCAACATTTTTTTTTCTAGTTTTATATATTTGTAAATTTATTTATAATAAATTACATTACAAAAAATTTATATTTTTTCATAAATTATGTGAATATAAATTTAAAAATATATTTAATTTAATATTTACAAATTAATTAAGAATAAAAAATTAAAAAAGTGAATATAATAAATAAGATAATTTAAATATATTACAATTAGGATAATAAAAAAATATCATAATAAAATATTGTAATTATGGTTGTTTTTTTAAAAATAAATGTTGACAAATGTATATTTTGTTAAAATAATATACGTAGAATTTTTTGAACGTAATAAGTTAGAAAAATAAAATAAAATAATAATATTGTAGGTGAAAATATTTAAAAAATAATTTCATGTAAAGTTAAGAATTATTAATATGAATGTAAAATATTTAGGTTTATTTATAAAAAAAATTATTTAAAGAAAATATTGTATAAGTTTTTTAAGAATTGTTTTATTTAGAAAAAATATATAAATTTAAAATATAGAAAAATATGAAAATTCTTAATAGTTTTTATAAAAAAAAACTAAAATACAAAAGGTATAAAATTCAAAAATTCAAATTTAAATTGAAATTGAAATTAAAAAATTATTGTTGAAGTTATTAGTTAGTTAAACTAAAATTAGTAATTAGAAAATATAAATTACTTAGTAATAAAATTTTAATTTAAAAACAAGTTAGTGTTTTATTTTGAAAAAATAAACCACTGAGTAATTTATTTGTTCTAATTACGAAATTTAATTTAAACAACTAATAACTTCAACAAATAATTGCCTAATCTAATTTAATTTTGAATTTAAATTTGAACTTTTGACATTTATACCTTTTGTATTTTAAATTTTATATAAAATTTTATTAAAAATTTGTATATTTTGATATATTCGAAATTTATATATATTTTTTAAATAAAACCTTTTTTAAAAAATTCTATACTTTTTAAATATTTTTTATTAATAAACATAAAGGTTTAATATTTCCTAATTTTTAGCTTTACACTAATTTTTTTTTCAAATATTTTCAACTACAATAAAATATTTTTACCTACAATCATATTATTATTTTATTTTTCTAACTTACTAAAACAATATTTTTTTCATAAATTATTTTACCAGATAAATATACACCTATCAAATTAGTTTTACGAAAAATAACCATAATTATAGTATTGAATTAAGATAATTTTTATAATACCATAATTACAATATATTTAACTTATCTTTTTTATATTTTTTATTCTTAATTAATTTACAAATATTAAATTAAATATATTTTTCAAATTTATATTCACGTGATTTTATAAAAATATTATTTTTTAAGAAAGTTATTTATTATAAATAATTATATGAATCTATAAAATTAGAAAAATAATGTTGCTAACAATTTGTTTTTCCCCACACAAAATTTTAGGAACAAATAACTTGTAAATTTGGAAAATTATATATTGAATTTTCAATGTATATAATTTTCAAAGTTTTCTAAAAATTTTAAATTATATGTAACATATATTAAAAACAACTAATGAAAATTAAGTTTGGTATTTTTTTTTATGAAATACAATATTTAATGTTAATAAATAATAAAATTTAAAATGAAATATAATAAAGAATAAAATTATATATTAAGACATTCTTTTTTAATTTTTTTTGGTATTATCTTTTAAATTTTATAATATATTATATTTATTTTTCACTCCACTTATTTTGTTTCTTTTTATTTTTGGAGAAAAGAAAAAGTTAATCACAAATTCACTATGTTTGTTCTCATTTTTTTTATTTTTTAAAAAAGTAAATATTTTTGGTCAAATTACAATGAAATATTTATTTAATAATTAACATTTTTTTATCTCATGAGTCTTTGTATATTATTTTTTATTAAATTAGAAGAAAAAAAATATATTATATGGTTTTTCATTACAAATTTTTAATTATAACTTAATTTTTATATAGTTTTTTTTAGTAAGTTTTGAAATTTTCTATGATAAATTAATTTTCAATTTTAAACTAAAAAAATAAATTAATGAATGTAACGTCCCATTTAATCAATAATCCAAATTAAAGAAAATGTCATACAGGATAATATAGTAGCGCGGTCTTGGAGCATAAGCACAACCCCTAATACTCAATGCACACCACGATGCCAAAACTAACCAAAATACAAAGTTTAACAGTACACCAAAATTTAATTGAAAAGTGAAGTAAATACATGGGCCATAACCCTATTATAAGAGCCCAAAGCAGTAGAATCCGGCCCAGATGGGCTACGCAGCAGAACCATTACCTTCCTGTTGGCCACGGGTGTTTCTCACATCTGCTCACATCAATAAATTGATGATCATCGCAAAAAGAGAGAACCACACATACAGAACATACAACAAACAAACAAAAGTAAGCTAGAGCCAAAAGTAGTTTTATCATGCAATCAGACATACCTTCACAGTCAAATATACATACATCATCCAAGCATGTGATGACTTTCCAATCAATACACTAAGACTCTGACTCGACTCATCCGGATACATATAATCTAGTCGGATTCAGCAGATGCTTACACTTGTGGTGGATTACCCTGCTCACCCCCGAGCTAAGTATTATGATGTTTCAATCCCCCCACACAAGGTTAGCCTTTAATGAGTTTCAGGCCTCCTGCTACTCTCACCACAAGAGTCAGTCCGCTCTAAATGAGACTAACTGACTCCTTAGAGTGTCAGGATGCAACCTTACCTTGAATCCTTACCAAATTATATAGATGGGGCACCACCATGAATTTCCACTAACAGGGGTCATGGAATTACGTCCCAACCACTGAAGCACGACCCTGAAATCTCACATAGAGATTCCAAGGAATTACGTACTGACCACATACCAAACATATTCAAACAACCAAATAATATATTTATCACGCATATACATCTCATGTCAACCTTTATAATCAACCTCTCTTATATTCCAGGTCAAACCCATACCAACTCCTCATACTCCATCCATGAATATAGAATTTTAACTCATCTCATTATCATGCCACTTTCATAACCAACCATCTCATGTTCATTACATGCCAAGAATTATCCAAGTTCGTCATTCACAACCCATACACCCTCCCACTCATGCATATTCATCCCCCTCATGCCATTATACAATAATCCAATCAATTACATGCCAAACATCCAAGAACAGGGAAAAACACCAAACTAGAACGCACTCTCGCCCAGCTCTTCGCTCAGGCTGAAGGGTCACGCTCAGGCGAGATCCCTTCGCCTAGGCGAGAGCTCGACATACAGGTATAGTGGCTTTTGCACATTCTCGCTTGGGCGAGACTCTACTCGCCTGAGCGAGACGCTCGCTCAAAAGCAGAGCTGGTCGCCTGAGTGACTATTCGCGTGGAATAACCTGGACGAGCCTCTGTTAATCTCGCCTAGGCGAGGCAGGCTCGCTTGGGCGAGAAAACTAGTGCTTACCACTGTTCTCTCGAGTAACAACCACCCACACACACTCAAACAGTTCAAACAAGCGTTTCAATCGCTCATATTTCCACACAGTCCATTCAATCATCAAATACTCGTAAAATAAGCAGAGTTCACGGAAAACACAGTAGGGTCTAGTTTCCCTTACCTGGACAATGCTATACGAAAACCTCGACACCCAAACTGTGGAGCATGGGTAGCTCTAGGAACATATTCAGAGCTGGAAAACAGTGAGCAAAAGTGGGTTTATTACGGAACCCTAACAACGACTACGAAACTAAACTAGAGAGGGAAAATCTATAAGTTGAAGAGCACTTACATGAGCATAAACGAGATGGAACTGAACTGTAATATGATTAACCTTCGAAACCTAACAGAGGGATAGACGACAACAACTCTAAGGGGAAGAGGGTCTGTTTTTCGAAAATGAGCAGAATGGTTAGGATTAGAACAGATTAAGTCTGAATTCCCCTTTTTAAACCAGCTCTTAGGCCCAATAAATTGGGTAACCCTTAAAATAAAAGGACAGAGAAATAATGGGCCTTACAATGAAGAATAAACTAATAATTTATTTTTTTAAAGAAAGAAAATGAAAACTACTCACATAAATAAAAAAATTTTACCTTTTACATAATTTGAAACATAATAGTAATAATGTAATTATTCAATTAAAAAGAATCGTTTTTTAAGGTTAAAAAATAATAAACGACAAATTTGATATTAACTTTTTAAAAATATTATATAAAAGATATAATCAAATATAAAAATATTTAATAAATAAATAAAAATTAAAAATATTTATTTAAAATGATATTTATATAAAATATAATTTTATAAATTTTAAATATATTATTTCGATTCCTTTAACGATAAATATTCATTACTAATATTTTTGATGTTCTCATAATAGAAAGGGACCTTAGTGCGGGTACTTCTTGCAATATGATTTCATCTCAATAAAAACAAAAGTTATAAAATTTAAGAACTATATAGCAGTTTCTCAACCCACCGTTAATTATTTTTATAAATATAATAATAATATTTCTATTAATAATATTATTATTTATTATTTCTTTCTCACGGAGATAATTATACATAAGTAAAAGTTACTGTTATTTTTACAAAGGTAAACTGATAAAACAACAGATAGTGAATAATTTAATAAGCATTAAAAGGAGCAGCGTGGTTGTGTACTACAAACAGTGACCTTTTTCTTTTTTTGAATTAAGAAAAATAAGAACAGTTGTCAGGTCCAAGTGGTGGAAGTTTTAATTTTGAAGGAAAAGAAAAAAAAAAAAAGAAAATTATGCAGCGTCAGGCTTGCATCAGAAGAACAACGTCATGTTTAGCTTTGTAAGCAAAGCAAGTTATTATCTGTGGAAAATTTTTCTCTTCCATGATCCTTCAACATCACCCCCTCCCTTCTCAACATTTTCCTTTCACTGCTATCTCTCTTTCCTCGCAAGACCCCACCCTTTTCTTCCTTCTCTCCAAACCCACTCTTCCCTAATCCTAAATTTCCTCTCAAATATATAACAATACACATCCTTACCCACCAACAACACACCCAATACCAATCACACCTTCCTCACCCATGAACAAAAGGGTCATCACAGAGCTTCTTCTGGGTCTCGACCATGCCACTCAGCTCAAGTTTCTGCTTCAGAACCCTGTTGGCCCAGATGGGTCTGTTGCAGCTAAGGAACTAGTCACCAATGTGCAGAGATCTTTCGCTCAAACTCTTTCTATGTTGACTTCTTCTCAGCCTGCAAGGGGTGAAGACGAGGTTGCTCAGAATCTCCTGATTTCTGGGGAAGATGCGTCGCAGGTTGCAAGCATTGATCCCAGGTCTGAGGATTCAACTGAGAGTAGAAAGAGATCGTTGCCCCTCGCAAAGGATCGCAGAGGTTCCTACAAACGAAGGTCTTACTTTCACTCTTTCTCGTTTCGCTTCTGTGATCTATTTTTATCTCAGATTTTTAATTGTTTATAGTTAACACACTGATTTTTATTTATTCATCAACTAATTTTAGTTTACTCAAAAAGTTCTTTTTTTTTTTTTTTTTTTTTTTTTTTTTTTTTTTTTTTCCTTTTTTTTTTTTTTTTTTTTTTTTTTTTTTTTTTTTATTTAAAAATTTTTTTTTTTTTTTTTTTTTTCCTTTATCTTTTACAATACTAAAAACCTTACACAAAGCTTATCCATAATGAATTATACTGTTTGGATTTCTCAGTCAAGAAAGGCTGTTTTGTCAGTGATTGGGGAGGTGGTACTGAGAGGATTTGGTGAATTGGGAACTGTACGGACAGAGTCCTTGTTATAGTCGCATTCTTCATATGAGTAAAGCTAGTCTTTCTTGATGGAAAAAAGAAAAAAAGAAAATTAAAGCTTTGAGGTTAAGTTAACTATTGGACTTTTGGAATATTTTAGTTCTCGTTCTTTGATTTGATTACTGTGTGCTTCAAGTGGGTTCCTTTATTTTAGCTTAGTGGTAGTTGCCTACCTTGATATGATCGTATGGAACAATAAAATTATTTCACATCAAGTTTTCTTTTTCTTATATACTTAACTTCATATTTACATAAAAAAAAGGCTAATATATATATTTTTTTAAAATAAAGCAATGAGGAATATGGCTATTTTTCTTTAGATATTCTTATTCACAGCAATATGTTGTATTATTACACGAAATAACATGCACGGTATTTCTTGAATTGGTGCGCAGGAAGACGGAACAGACATGGACCATAGTTTCCCACACTGTTGATGATAATCGTGCGTGGAGAAAGTACGGACAAAAGGATATTCTAAATTCTCAGTTTCCCAGGTAATCATTGTTTTCCATTTTCTTGCACAGTGATTTTTCCTTCTTCCTGAACCAGGCAAAGATACTCACTCGTTCAATTCGAGCAAAAATTGCAGCACTATTCATTTTCTTTTTCTATTTTTGGTTCCTTTCAGCTTCTAGTTTGAGCAAGAGAGTGATCTATGTAGAAATATTATCTTAAAAAAACACCTTAATTGGGAATGCTAGAAGTACATTCTTTTCTGTGTTGTTTAAATGATCATGCAAAATGTAGAAACTGAACTCAATCACGCAAGTATAGGAAATTAATGCAGAAAAACCCGAATGAGGAAACTTTGGTGTACACTGAGACTACTACTTAGGACACTCAAGCTTACTAGTGTTTAAACTTTCATGGGTAGAATGAGTTGAATTGTATTTTTGTTGCACAAAACTTGTGTTCTAATTAACTCACATTTATTGATAAATTATTATCAGGAGTTACTTCAGATGCACCAGGAAGTATGAACAAGGTTGCAAAGCAACCAAACAAGTGCAACGGTTAGAAGAGAATCCTGATATGTACAATATTACGTACATTGGGTTTCACACATGCAAAGACAGCCTCAAGGCTCCACAAATGGTGACATGTTCTGAAACCTGGGACTCATTTCTTGAGAATTCCCATGAAGACTTGAATGTTCCAAATGAAGAACAGCAACATGAATGTCCTCCGATGAGGTCACAAAGCCCAATTGTTAAACAAGAATGTCTCAATGATGAGACTGATCCCAGTGATCTTACAGATGCCAACCTGTGGTCTGATTTGAAGGATTTTGAACTGTCCAATGACAAGCCTGCGTTGAAAATATCAGATGCATTCATGAACTTGCTCTCGGAGTTTGGACATGAATTTTGATGGTTTAGTTACCTTGTGGAATCTTAACCATGCGTTGATGAGATTGAATATTTTAGATTTTGCATCTTCCAAGTTTCGTGTACCATGGAGAGAATAACCTTAGATCATTCTCACATGTCATCAAATGTGATGTATGTCTTTGTCAAAGGCTTCTCTAACTTACCAAACTAAAAGATGAGATTGAACAGCTCCATCTAAAATGATTGGTGCATATAATAATACATCATTTTGAAACAAATAAGAATCATACCAATCATTTTAAATGGAGTTATTTAATTCTCTTTCTATTTTTGTGTAAGGTAGACAAGTCCATTTCTATGTGCTTTAAAAATGGACGGAATCAATCAACTACTGTGGATGCTGCACTCTTCTGCAGTTTTTTTTTTATCTTCTTAGGCAGTGCCATGCATGCATGAGCCTTTGAACTCAGTGTGATGAACATATATAAATTGTAACGGGTTACTTCGGTTCCAGTAAGCCAAGTAAATACGGGTTACTTCTTTTTTGGAGTTTGATTAATTTTGTTGATACCAGGTATTTTTATTATTGCATTAACTTGTCTTAAAAAACTATTTTTTAGTTTAAACATTAATTAATTTATTTCAAGAGATTTTCTTCCAAAGTGTTTCTTTATGAAGATTTTCCCAAACAAACCTTTACACGACAAATCATTTAACACTACAAAAGTTTTACAGAATTTGGATTTTTAGCTAATTTTTTTTGTGTTGGTAGATAACACAAAATTCAATGGAGAATTTAAATTCAGTCTTGTAAAGTTAAAAATTAACTATACGAAACACTTGAAAATCAAAACTTTTAAAATATTAAACTAAGATTTTGATCTCTCTTCTTCCTTTTAAACGTCATCCCATTACTCTAAAATATCTTCTCTCTTTTTTTTTTCATCCAGCCGACTAGTCAAGTGGGTAGAAAATGGTTATGCATTATGAAGGACATGAAATTGAGCAGAGGATTTTGCAATGCAAAAATGTTGTAACTTAGTCCGGTAACTGTGACGTTGAACACAATAGGAAGATTTAGCAAGTGGGCACAAAGTGTCTCCAATAATTGAAGTGGAAGAACATTGGAGTATGGAGAAGGTAATTAATGGGTGGAATATACAGAATCAAACAAACAAGAGGAGACGTTGATGCACCGATACTTCAACTTGGATCACGCATCCGTGTCCGATACTTTATGATACTTTAACCATACTTATCAATAAAGTATCTACTTTATAAAGTTGTAATACACTACAATAAAATCTTTAAATAGTGAATAATTTTAGTGACAAAAAATAATTAGTCATTATTTAATAACCAAATTGACAACTAAAATAGTTTCAAAAAATTATAATTAGTCTTTAAATTGATAATTAAAATAATTTCAATTATAAATTGGTTTTTAAATTGGTCACTAATATTAGTTACCAAGTTTTGGCTATCAAAATAATTGGTCTCTAATTAGGAATTTTCGATTCATACATTAACAATTATATATTTATTATATTTGTAAGAATTATTGTACATTTTTCAATATTCATATATCGCGTATCTATTACGTATAATATCCTATTATTTTGAAAATAAACGTATCAAACGTATTGAATACGTATCGTATTTTTACATCATCATAGGTAATTAGATAGCAAAAACAAAAATGGATATTTTGTAGTGTTAAACATTTTGTTTTTCATTCTACTTCCATCTCCCATAAACCTCCTTCCCTAACACCAAAACAAGGATCCACCCCAAAATTGACGTTCATGGACATTAGACAATAAATAAATAAATATCCTTTAAATATTGAAAAATATATATTATATTGAATAGACCAATAATTTCATAAAAAAATAGATATTTTATTATATTAAACTTTTCATATCTTTTTGCTTGCTTTGTTTATTAAAAATTTTCTTAGATACGTGTTAATTTGTCTTTTATATTTGATGTAAGAGATATTGTAGCATAGTTAATTACATGCATAACATCTAATTTGTTTGTTTATTATATCTCAGTTAAGTATGAATAAAATTAACACAATTAATTAGCATATATAAGTTAACAAAAAATGTGTACATTAATGCCACTAAATACACTTTTACAAACACCCACTTAAGCTTTTGTGCTTGTGTTTAGTTTGCCTTTCAAAATATTATATATAAATTACATATGAATAACACAAAACATTACATAAAGGGTCAAACTATGTAAGTTTAATGTGTTAACAATGAGTTGACTTTCATTATTAATATACTATTTGCGTAAAATATGTGGTAGATTTCTTGTATCTAACAATATTTTAAAATAAAAATAATGAATTAGAGAGACACAATTAAGAGAGAATAAATAAAACGAGGAAGAACAAAATAATTTTGTTTTAAATATTTGATAATAATTTTAACAAAATCAGGATCACTTATACATTCCATACTTAGTGTATACAACGTTGATCATACAATGATATTATAAAAATTGTATATTATATTGGTAAAATACTTAAATAATTGATCGATAAATTTTAAAAATTGTACTTACTTACGAGTATATGAAGCAAAATATCACTGCCCTCTCCTAAGTAGTTAGTGATGTATGTTTGTGTTTAACTTGTTTTGTTTGACGAATAAGTTAAGGTCCAATAATCTTATACACTACATGTTTATCATTATTCTCACATAATTCAAACAAAAGAAAAAATAGTCTTTTTAAAGTGCAATCAATATTACTATAATAAAACAAAAGTACAATATGGTTATACCACTTCCACCATTCATAAGTGCACACCTAACATGTCAAACTCTTGGTTGTTTTTTTTTTACACAAATACATCATAACTAAACATAAAAATTATGCGATTCGACTTGATTTGATTTTAAGTAAAAAAAAAAAAAATCCAAACCAAGTCTTTTAAACTGAATTGTCTGAAAATTTAAACTACATATAATTTTTTATCATCACGGTCAAGTTTCAGTAATGCAAACTAATAATACTGCAAGAAGAAGTAAAAGTCATAAAATGTAAATATCTAAATATAATTGAAAATATAAAAAATTAGAAACACTTTAAAGAGGAGAAAAACAAGTCTCTTTCCTTTGATAGGGTGGTGATGAAATTGGTTACGTGGCTGCTGATTGATGACAGGGAAATGACATATTGATTGCAATGGCAGATATATAATGGGCGGCGAAACGAAGGAGCAAACTTAAACTACACAAAAAAAGAAGAGTATTTATTTTTGTCTTGATGTATATATTTTTTTCTTTTATAAACATTCATGTTCTTATCTATCAATTTTTCTTTTTTATAAAATTTGTGGTATTCAAAATCAAAACGAACATCTTATGTCCAGTATTCCTAACATCACCGTTCCGTTATACAAAAGTACAATTGTTTTTAGGGAAAATTGTCACATAAAAGTTGGAAAAGAAAAGAGTTGTAAGTATCTAATCAACTAAATGATTTTGATTTTCTTCATGTTATCACTAAAATATTGGTGAGACTTTTCCGCAAAATATTTTGGTAAAACCTTCAAAATTCTCGTCAAACTCAAAGAATTTTTTTTTTTGTAAATATTTATAAAAGTTTAGCAGAAAAACACTTGGTAGATATGAAAGAATTTATAGTGTGTTACATATTTTATTATCCTGCTCAAGAAAAAAAAGGGTTAAACCATCCATACAATTTTGAGTTGTATGGTGAAAGGAAATATAGATGAAGGGAAAAGTGATAAATGTTTTTTTAGTTCCGAATATATCTCTATGATTTTGATATTTTGATTTCTATATATAATATAAATTTTACTCCTTCTATTATTATTATTATTATTATTATTATTATTATTATTATTATTATTATTATTTTGCTGTTAAACGATGATGTGATTGATAAAGTGTCATGTCATAAAAACAAAATGATGTCACCTCATGAAAGGCGTAGTTACGTGGATAAAAAAATGACATATTATATTACACAAATTAAAACGAAAGAAATTCTGAAAACGAAAACCAATAAACAAAAGTATTATAGAGGTCATTTATACGTTTAAACCTTGGAAAAAAACTTTGTTTTCATCTTAATTTTTCAACTATTGTTGATGATATGGAAAAAAATTACAACTAATTTACATTGACAACATATTTTAACTTTTATCGATAAACGACATAATATTTTAAATTAATTAGAATGTTAATTTAAATAAATTTGTTCTCCCTTTACAATATGGTCTCTATGTCACGAGTGGTAGACAAAAATGTAATGTCTGTAATACATAACATTTGTTTATTACATTATGATTTAATAGCATATCATCAACGGAGCATGAAAATAATACAATTTTATATTATAAAAAAAATATATATTTTGACAATTAAATTTTTACAACTTTCTCTTATAATATAAAATATTATCATTTAAGTGATTTTAGAATATAAAAATTAAAAATGTAAAAACACTTACAAAATATTATCTTAAATTATACAAAAAATTGTCAAAATTGAGTTATTAAAAAGTTATTTTTTTATAAAGAATGGATTTATTTTTTGTGAAACAATGAAATAAATATATATTTGAAAGAGCACAAACATACATAAGCCAAAATGAAATAGATATGTAAAAGAAAAAAGAATATGAGATAAGTTAGACGGAAGAAAAAAAATCTGAGAAAAAAGTTGAGAAAAATATGAGAAAAGTTAAAGAAAAAGAAAAAATTCAAAATCTTTTTTGTTGAATACCTCACCACTGAAGTTATAGAATTGATTCATTATTCACTGATTATATAATTGGATTAGCCAAATTATAAAATAATAAGTAAGATTATATAAATCTGCTTCCTTCCTATAATGTAACATTAGGCTTATTTTCAGAAGCCAAAGTAATGTTCACCTCTTCCTGTTTTCAATTTGCATCAGTTTTATCTTCGGTGGGAGAGAAGAGAAATTCCATGCTGTTGTTGCCGCTGCTGCTACCAGAGTTGAACATAGCATCAGCCATATCCACCACGGGATAATCACCACCGTATCTTGAGGCGGAGGCACCGCCCCTGCCACTAGTAGTGGCGGCGCCGGCACTAGCGGGATGGAGGCTGAGATTCACTGACGGAGACAACTGAGAGGAAATGGTGTTACTATTTGGTGTCATGTCCACCAAAATATGTTCTGGAGGAACCGACGATGGTGCTGTGGAGGACATGTGGCATGTGTGTTTCCCTCTGTATGTTACCTCAAATATGTCAGCATTGTGATCAAGTCTTTGCACCATCTTCTTTGCTTGGCATTCATATAACTTCTGATGTGTGCATCTGTAGTAACTCCTGCCATGGATCAAAGAAAGAACCGTTTCCAATCAGGAAAAAAGAACAGCACATAGCAATCGCTGCAATTATTAATTTAACTCTTTCTTGGTATCATAAGATACTACCAACCAAACAAGATTCCATGGTTCATCAAGCAATGAAAGCATTTTCAATGTGACTTTCTTTCTTGTGGTTCACAGATGCGTAGAAGAGAAAAAGAAATTTTTGTCTTCATATATCAATTGCTTATGAAGTGGTCACTACAAGCCGTGAATTAAATGTCATGAAATCCCTCAACCGCCAGTTATTCATTGTGCGGGACAGTGTGGACGCGTCACTTCATGTACACACATATAATATATATATATATATATATATATATAT
>Ga0214542_1008152_pt1 | contig 17579 bp, 13 predicted proteins | sample CNSS1metaG_FD_160096 | JGI IMG/M metagenome (GOLD analysis project Ga0214542, IMG submission 160096) | Root nodule microbial communities from cowpea collected in UCLA plant growth center, Los Angeles, California, USA - CNSS1 | ecosystem: Host-associated > Plants > Roots > Nodule | place: USA... | reverse complement strand
ACATGTTCCTGATCAAAGGAGGCACAAGCTTGAAGACAAGACTATACGAGGAATATTCTTGGGATATAGCACACAATCAAAAGGCTATCGAGTTTACAACCTACAAACAAAAAAGCTCGTCATTAGTTGAGATGTTGAAATTGATGAAAATGCTTCTTGGAATTGGGAAGAAGAAAAAGTTGTTAAAAGCAGCACTTTAGTCCCAGTGCAACAATATCAAGAAGAAATTCAAGAAGAGGTAGAAGCTTCAGGTACGCCTTCTCCACCTCCATTAGAAGATTCTTCACTAGAGTCCACTCCAAGACGAGTAAGATCTTTGGTAGACATATACAAAACTAGCAATATGGCCATGATTGAGCCTAACTTCTATGAGGAAGCATCAAAGCAAGAAGTATAGGTCAAGGCTATGGAAGAAGAGGTTAAAATGATTGAGAAGAATAACACTTGGGAGCTCGTAAACTGTCCTCAAGGAAAAGACATCATTGGAGTGAAATGGGAATATAAAACAAAGTTCAATCCTAATGGAACTATACAAAAGCACAAGGCCAGATTGGTCGCAAAAATTACTGCACGACAAAAGATCAAATTGCAGATATTTTCACAAAGGCCTTACCAAAACCAAGGTTTGAACTACTACGCGCTATGCTTGGAGTTACCGAATTTGCATCAAGGAGGAGTATTAAAGTATAATGCAAATTCTGGAACAATCTAGAAAAATCTAAGATAGAGTTATTGAAATGTAATGAAACTTTTAGAGTATTGGAGAAAAGCTTAGGATAGAAAGAAAAATCAAGAACATTCTCTATGTAGAAAAATCTAGAACTATTTGCTCAAGTTCTAGCTAGAAGTTTCTAGAATAATCTATGGGTCTATAAATACCCCATGTATCCTACCATTTGCAACATGAAGAACAAATAACATAACATCCAATACAACTACTCTCAACTACAAGATACACTTCTCCAACTACTACTTTCACACTCTACTATCTACATATTTTCTCTATCCCTTCAACTATCCCCTTCACAACCTCAAAATACTAACAAATTTAAACCTAATCCTATTCTTTTTCATTTGGACAATGATGTTGCCTGATAAATTCCATTCATCCACTCTCACAATTGCACAAGAAAGGACCATTCATGCATTTTCGACTATGTAATCATGGACAAGTAGCTGAAACCAAAAGAAGGGTCCAAACATTTAAACTCAGTCCCATAAAAAAGCAGAATAGCTAACCCATTATGGTTCAGATTTTTTCAGTGTTCCAAGAGACAAGTTTTTGATTTTTCTGAGGTTTTGTCTTGATTGTTCTTCAATTTTAAAACACACATAGGGGATAAGTGTTTTCTCATTGCAATGTCTTCCTCTGACCTTGTTTCGGTAGGTTCTCTCTTCAAGGCTTTTTTCCTTGCATTTGCTGAAATTATAAAACTAAAAATAATGCTTGAGGTTGTTGAGCTTGTGACTACATTCTGTCTCTTTTCATTGTTTCCAAATTCATGATATGGTTGTCATTCTTGTTACTAGCTGAAAAATACTTTTTAGTGACAGTTAAATAGAGTCGGTTATAATGAAACGATGCTATATTTAAAGAAAAAAAAATTATATGATATTTCTCGTCAGTTTAGAGGATATTTCTCCTCGGTTTAAAACCTGATGTATCATCTAATATGATATTTCATTGTGGATAGTAAACCCGTGGATGAGTAATATCAAAAGGTGGAGCAGATGCGTACAGATTTTTTCGGAAGCCACCTTCACTTCTCCTCTGCACTCCTATTTTCCTTTAAAACATTTTCTTTTATGGTCGGAAGCTATGCATTCTTCACCAGCATCTTATCTTCTCTTTTTCTTCAACGTTTTTTCTCTTCTCCTCAAAAGCCATCTTCTCTCTCCGGAAGTTATTGATAGTATTTTGAGGTTGTAAAAAGAATAGTTGTTGGGATAGAGAAAATTATGGAGACAGTAGAATGTGAAAGTTGTAGTTGGAAGGAGTATATAGTTGTAGTAGTGAGTGGTGTGTTAGATGTGGTCTTAGTTCTTGTCATATATCAAATGGTAGAGTACATGAGTATTTATAGACCTATAGACTATTCTAGAAAGTGCTAGCTAAAACTTATGTGGAATGTTCTAGTTTTTTCCTATGTAGAATGTTTTTGATATTTTCTTTCTATCTTAGGCTTTTCTACTTTGTTCTAGAACTTTCGTTACATTTCAATATTTTTGTCTTAAGATTTTTTAGATTCTTCTAGAATTTGCATTACACATTAATAGTTATTTTCCTGCGTAAGTCATTTTCTTCAATTTGTAATATGATTTTCTCTTCCGGAAGTTATTTTTCTTTGAAGTCATTTCAAATTCATTTTGTTTTGAAGTTTCAAATACTCATAAACCCTAATTTCAATCACTAATATGAGGTTTTGTATCAGTTCAAATTGGTTTCTTCATTGCATTTTTTCAATGTCAAGTTCCTCACATCAATCCCTGCCTAATGTATATATTGTTTCAAGTTTCTCCATTCTGACATGTAATAGTTGAAAAGGATCAACTATAATGAATTTGTCAAAGAAGAAAAATCATATATGTATGAATCTCCTTTGCCTAATGTATATGTTGTTTGGTTGAAAGTTGGATTGGAAGGGATATTTGATCCTTTTATAAGTTTGTTTCACATGGTTTTGGTTCCAATAATAAAAAAGAGATCGTTGAGTCTTATTTTGTACGCAGGTGGGCACGGTGTCCTGTACACAGTATTAACTCCAACTTAACGGAGATAACCAAATTGAACCCTTTTAAATAATTGAGATACAAAATTGAACCAATAAAAAATATGGGCATCAAATTGAACAAAAAAAGAGATTAGGAAATCAAATCAGTACTTATACCTAGTACAAAAGTTAGTGTAAGCATGGTCACGCAAACACTAGTAAAATTTGTCTTCCTAATCAATGAAAAATGTCATAACTTTTACTCGGAGGGTGAGTTTTTGGTCTATGCAATCCAAAAGCTAATGAACTGTTAGTGTCGGTTTTTTTCCTTTGGAGGTCGAAATGAAACATTTTCTATAGTGGCATGCGTTATTAATTAATACCATAAATATTTATAAAAATATAATCAAATCTTTTTGATAATATTTTTAATACAACTGTTACCTTAAAGTAAATGTAAAATTGGAAGATTTTTTTCTTAGACTGATAGGAAACTATAAGATCTTGAAGATTACTTTGCATATTTGTAGATTTCCAAGTCAAGAGGGAAAAGAACAAATGTAGATTCATCTATTGATGTAGTACAAGTATTAACAGAAGAAAAAAATTAGATGAAGTTAACCCCTACACTAAATCATACCATTATAAAGAAATGAAGATTTGTTTCATCCCATACCAAAGATCAAATTTTGGGAGAAAGAAATGATGACTTCAAACCAATTCCTTTCGAAGCACTGGCAGAGGATATAAGGGGTATAGAGAGCCATTGCCCCAAAAGTTTTTGAATTTTTTTCAAATTATATGTACTTTAAATTTTTTTAACTTATATATACTTTTAAATTCTTTAAACTATATGTATTTTTTTTTAAATTAGATAATAGTATATTAAAAATTAATAAAAAATAAATTAGATCTTTTTTTTATTTCTTTTATAAAGTACAACATTTAATATTAATAAATAATCAAATATAAAATCAAATATAATAAAGAAACAAAAATTATGAAGATATATTTTATTTTCTTTCTCATTGTCTTTTATAAAGCTCATTATTTTGTCCCTCATTTTTTTCATACCTTCTCTTTTATTGTTGAAGAAAAGAAGGTAATTCTCTCTTGTCTTACTTGAAAATGAAATATTAGTTTAATATTTAACACTATTTTTTATCTCATGACCCTTTTGTATATTGTTTTTTAAGAATATAGAAGAAAAACTATTGTATTATATGGTTTTTCATGGTCAACTTTTAATTGTGACTTGTTTATCATAGTTTTTTTTAACAAGTATGTCTTTCAAATTTTTATTAGATTATGATAACTTAATTTTAATCTTATAATAAATTTACTTTTTAAAAGTTATAAAAGAGAAATTAATGGTGAAGATGATAATAGGACAATATGGTTGCTCATTGCATAACAATGAAACAAAAACTTGTGAATACTTTTTAATCAATTTATGCACATTAAAAAAATACAAGATGAATATTTTGCAGATAATGTGCTATTTACATCGAAAAAGAAAGCTAGTAAATTTAGTTATGATTCAATTATTAATGAGTTCGGTAATCTAAAAAAAACGATAAGCGATGAACACAATCACAACAATGTCTAGTCCTCACTATCTCTATACACATAAATATTCTCCAAATCAAGGATCAACTTGTTGAATTCATCAAGTTGTTCACTAATTGTTCTTTCCTTACTCGTCTTTTTGAGCACAACATTTGCTTCAAATACAAATGATTCACCAAGGACATCGTCTTGTAGAAACTCTTAACCTAGTCTATAGTCATGTTGTGGTCTTTCCTTCAAGGCTTGTCTTAACCCCCTATCACTAAGGCTAAGAACAGGTTGTGAACATTCTCTAACAATTTGTTTGTCCTTCTTTCCCATGTTTTGATTTTTTTGGATAACTAATGAAGTATCCACTGATTGTTCTTGCATCCAATTTTTTTCTTGTGAATTGAATATTCTTACTTCTGCCTAACAACCCCAAACATGCATGTTTCTCAAATTGGGTTTCCTACTAGTTCATAACTTAAAAAAATTCATTTGAACAACTTTACTAGGAACCTTGTTGAAAAAATATATGGCATTCTTTAAAGCATACATCCACAATAATACATGTAAATATGAATTACTAAACATATTTTCAACCATATCTATTAAGGTTCAATTATGCCTTTCTAACACACCATTTTGTTATGGTGTGACTAACATTGTGTATTACAGACGACAAATAAACATACTCTTTGGGTATTGCCTAGACTCGTCCTTGTTTCAATGGAAATCCTCACGTTGATTGGGTACAGTTATAGGTTGGGGTAATATTCAAGTTTTTCAATTGGGTATGGGGGTGGGGATGAGTATGTACATATCTACCCTGTCTATATCCCCATACCATCCATAAAACCCATCCCTATTGATAAATGCATATTTATGATCTTATTTAAGCTTTAATTTTAGATTTTTAATAAGCAGAAGAACAAAATAGTTACCTGAAACTTTGAAACGAAAAACAACTACAAAACACTATTTCATTCGAATAGGGCTTTTACAACAGTAAAAAAGGAGAAGTAAAACACTATCAATTTAAATGCATTAGTTAAAGTTAATAGCTTTTATTAAATTAAAAGAAGTGGAAATGACACTATTGCACTAATTTTTACACGGTATAGAAACCAACTCTAACCTAATGGAAGAAAATTCTCATTTTGAGAGAAAGAGGAGCTGCCACGTGGCAATCCCTCATTAGATAGTCAACGAGTCAAATGGTCAAAGTTTGGTAAAAAATTCAAAGGGTGTCTAAGTCTGGTAAAATGGAAAAAGCAAGAGGGGCTAAGATGCAAATATTGATATCTTTGAATACAAATTTGGATTGTGTAATTACAAGGGTAGAATTGGGAAATTAGTGCAAAAATTAGTTTTTGATTATTTATCAGATATTTTTAAATATTTATTTATTTAATTATATCAGTAAATATCAATAAACAATATTTGCCAAATATTTTTAAAACTAGCTAAATGTCTCCAAATCCTTTTTGATATTTATAAGCACAACAAAGATAAATTATATTTATTATTATTTAAAAGATATGTGAAGAAAGTATATTTAATCAATAGAAAAGTCAGACCCAAAACCTAATCAAGTTCTATAGAAGAGACCACCAAGGGGAAGCAAAAAATTGAAGTTCAGAGCTTACGAAGCTGTTAAGGGACTTAATCACATCTTGCCCTCCATTATTTTATATTTTAATGTTATTTCTACATTCCATGGCGTGTTAAGCTTCTAAGATTTGTTCCACTTGAATTTCATTATGTATTATGATGTTAGATTAAAATAATTTATTTGTTCTCTTTATTATTGTTTTGGTTTCAATTTATCTATGTCTTTTGTTTCTAAATCAAATAAAAAGTAAAGATTTTACATTCTAGCTTTAGTGAAGTGTTTAAATCTATATGCATGCTAGTCATATAAGTTTAAGGGTTTTTAAATTCAATTGAGACTTTACTTTGATTAAAGCTAATAATTTAGAAGCTTTCATGTGATTAAATAAGTTTTTACCAATAACTGAGACTTTACTTTGATTAAAGTTAATCATTTTAACTATAATTAGTCTAGACTTTACTTTGAGTGATTAAGCCTTTTATTTGGCGAGGACACAAAGGAATAAACATGATTAGGCATAGTAAAATTTAATTGAGACTGTACTTTGGTTGAATTCACTATGGATAATCTAAAACTTTTTATTGTTAATTGAGACTGTAGTTTGGTTAAAAATATGAATGTTAACAAATTAATTAGGCTTTACATTGATTGATGTGAAAATCTAGGATAATAATCAATTGAGTAATAACCTATAGATATTCTTTATAATTGTTTTTACATCTTTTCAATTTTATTTCTTTATTTCTTTTATTAATTTATAATCTAATATCTTATTTATTTTTTTATCTTTACCTTCTTCTATCATTTTTATTTTATTTGACTAACCCTTTTGTATTGCCTTTACAAGGACTAATTTATTAAGAATCAATTTCGTGTTTGTTGGGAAACAACTTTGGTTATCTTAACCCTATCTAATTTGTTAACTACTAACTTAGCAATACTGAAGTTATTATAATTTAGTAGTGTTAATTTTTGTCGTGTCAACAACATCATTATCAAATTTGTTGTAGTTGAAGCAATCAAATCAACACCACTTATCTGTAACACCCATCTCATCCTTATCGTCGTTTAAATTATTACAATACTCATAGTCTATTAAGTAAATTTATATATATATATATATATATATATATATATATATATATATATAATTATTTAATCAGTTAATATATGATTGTTAGGTAGCCTTATTATGTAATTATTATTTTAGTATTGCTTTATTGTTTTGGAAATGAAATGTAAAATATCCCTGTAACAACTGATGCAAAATATCTTTTCGGATGTCAGAATAAAGTTTTTGGGTTGTGTAAAGGTTTATTTGTCAGGTTATACATAGTGTGTAAAAGCATTTTCTAGAAGGGGTTTTGAATAGAGTACAAAGTTGTGTGTGTTTTTACCTTCAATCCTTGGTTCTATTTTTTGGGTATAATAAAGAAAAGTTAATCCTTTTCTGGAAAGGAATATGTCTTCTTCTTCGAGTGATAGAAATAGTTTCACGAATCTATTTCAGAATTCAATTTCCTTATTACATCCTGGTGAAGTAACCTAAAATCCTTCTTCATTTTACTTAATGGTGTTGTTTATGTCGTTCATTCGTTTGTTTTATGATGCGGTTTTGTGCTTGATTTTGATTGCACTTACTATTATGGTATTTTTATACCCTATAAATTTTTGTTTTGGATAATAAATTTTATATCTTTGATTGCATGTAATTTATTTCTAATGATCTTTGTGTGTAAATGTGTTTAGGAATATCTAGCTTTCGAAGAAGGTTTTATGGTTGAATGGGGATCAAAATTGTCATTTGGGATGAACTACTTTACAGATCCAATGGTGAATGTTTTTTATATGGAGTTGGAGGAAGGGTTGATTAGTAACAAATTGTTTTGTATATCGTTTGATTTTGAAGAGTTCTATGATCTAGATGACGTGCATTATATATGTACTCTATTTTGGGGAGATTGATATTTCCGATTAAGGATTTTTAATATGGGTTGGGATGAAATACGATATCCCCGCTTAGCAAGTGTTGTTGTTGTTGAGGAAAATTTGGTATGGTCTTGATTTTTGTCTTCATTGAGGGTGAAGTTATGTCCAACAAAGGTTAGTTTTTGTAATTGATATTTATTGACTTTTTCCTATTGCGTGTATTTGTTTGATATGAATATAATTACTTATCAAACTGGATGCATTTTTTTACATATTATGGGAGAAGAAGATTCTAAATGGTAGGGAGATGGAATTGATTGATCCTACTATGAAAAGGTTTAAGTTTCAGTATTTTGTAAACCCTAGTGGTAGACTTCATTTAAGTGGTGTTGTTGAAGATATGATTAAGTACTATAATCTGACGAATGAAGTTTAGTTACATTTGAACTATGTTTCAGAGAATGTGTTCTTGTATAGGATATTTGTAACATCCCACCCAGATATTATGAATTTAATTAATATCATAAAGAAAATATAAATAAATTCATTTAATAAACACCATTTCCCAAAAACGCAGGAAATTTAAATCTTTTATTATATCAAATATATTCCAACAACCATAATTATAATCACTAATATAATATCCAAAAGTTGAGTAATAAAACGATTACAATATATTTCCAAATCATAACATATCAAAACTTCCAAGCTATCCCCGCTCCGTTGCTAAGCCTCACCAGAACCACTTGTAATACCATCTACTCCCGTGTACCGTATACACGATCATCACCAAACACAAGCAGATAGGGTGAGCTAATATCAAACAATCATATGTAAATAAAAGAATTATATATCCAAATAATTATACCAAGGAAAATTCCCTTCCTGCATTCCACATGGCCATAACCATGTTTTGATATCATAAGCACATCAAAGGAAAAACCACCTTTTGATCTCACATGGCCACAACCATGATTTGATATCCAGAAACATCAAAGGAATCTCATCCTTTCCTTCCACATGGCCACAACCATGTTGACTGTGTTCTACATCTTCTTGTGAGTACCTCAAGATGTCTTGCTACCATACCTATCGACCACAACCGATAGAGCACGTGCGGGAAACCATGCTACGAATCACACACCGTAACGCCAAGTGGAGTTCCCAATACCAACATAGTATGTAACGTCCCAAGACTACCAAACTCGTCAGCTATTTACTGAGGAGAGCAATCTATCTAGACCCATCCGTACTAGCCACAACCAGCACACTCACACGGGTAACACTCGCCAACCCGAGCCACAACTTAAGAGTTCCTTGTGTTCATCCGCTATCCCGAGCCACAACTCAAGGGACGTCATTCTGAGTCACAACTTAGAGAATGTCACGTGCTTAACCCCTATCCCGAGCCACAACTCAAGGGATACGTTCTGATGTTATCCCAACAAGGCTTATAGCTTGGGCAATGCCTAGGCCCAAATCATGCTAAAGGCCCGATCCATGGCCATCATGCACCTTCAAGCCCAAGCCCATCAAGAGGCCCAATAACAAGGGGCATGCTAAAAAAGATCAAATTGGGCTTCATTCAAGATGGCCCAAACCTACATAGACTTCTCATACTCTTCACATGAGCCAAAGAAGATGTAAAGATTTGAAGAGGTGTCTCAAAGAACAATAGAATAGCAATAATATTGGCCCATTGTTTAGGCTTTGCTTTCTAGAATAATAAGTCAAACAATGAGTAGTTGAATTGATAAAATTGGGCTTGACTAAGCCCAATAGGAGATTTGGCCATGAGCTATCAAAACAGCCAAGGTGGACTAAGTGGAAGTCAACACTTCTTCTTACACCTCATGGATCCAAAGCATTCAAGGGTTAGAAATGCTTCCTTCTTTTCCAAGGCATCATCCAATGGCCAAGATCAAGCCTTCTTCTCCAAGCTAGCATCAAAGGCCAAGATGCTTTCTCCTTCTCATCCAAGGGTCAAGATTCCTTATGTGTAATGGCTTGAGTATAAAAGCCTTAATTTGTCAGCATTGTACTCACTCTTGATTTTTTATGCAATAGACACTTTGAGTTGAGAACACTCCTCACTATTGCCACTTGAGAGTCATCTTTTAGAGAGCTTACTCTCTTTACCTCTAGCCCCCTTCCTAAGCTAGAGCTACCTCTAAATCACTCACCCTTTCACCTATCCATTACAAGCAAGAGCCTACAAACTTGCCTTCCACTCTTCCATGCTTCCTCCATCATTTCCGCTGCATTTGGAACTTCATGTTTCCACCAAGCTCCATCACGTTTCGAGCCACAACTCAAGGAGTACTAGCAAGCTCACCTTTGAGATATCTTAGAAGCCTTATAGACCACGCATAACAATTCAAACACCAACCAATCCAATACAGCATAATTGATTGCCTTGAAACACCCAATATCTCCATCGCTTAACCTTGAAGCCTTCGCCTAAGCACCCAAGCCTACCTCGCTTAAGCTAGGTTACCTCGCTTGAGCGAGAACCTCAAACAAAACAAACCTCGAACTCTCGCTTAGGCGAGCCTTACTCGCTTGGGCGAGACCACCTTTTTCTCAGAATTCAAATCTCTCGCCTAGACGGCGAGTTATACAAAACATCAAATCATTCCTCGAATTCTCGACTAGGCGAGGGACTCTCGCTTGAGCGAGACACTCTTTCGCCCACAACAGGGCTTCGCGCCTAGGCGAGATGCCCAAACAAAAACACCCAACACTCACGAGTTGTCGCTTAGGCGAGGCACACTCGCCTAAGTGAGATGACCTATCGCCCAAAACCAGAATCCTCCGCCTAAGCGAGATGCTCGAGCAGAGACAATGTTCGAGTCTCTGCTAATCTTGCCTAGGCGAGCCTGACTCGCTTCAGCAGGAATTGCAGACTCTTACACTGGTTACGCACGCAAGCTCCAACAAACGTGCCCAAATCACACTCCAATTCATACCAATCATTTGAAAACAATGCAACAAACATATGAACATAACTTAGACATAATATGGTCCTCAAAAATTCCAAGTTTGCACAATAACAACATATACAGTGCATAAGCCCATCACATTCATACATTTGCGTCAGAATTTCAATAAAACAATACCAAAACACCCAAACCCCTAATTCACCTCATATCCCCTAACCTGTGCTAGGGTTTTCTCTACCCTTTCATATTCCCGCTACACTAATTTTTTTAGCAAAAATAGAGTTAAATTTGGGTTCACCAAGGTTCGAACCCGTAGTCATGCCAATGCCAATTCAATGCCCAACCATTCAACCAATTTATGTTTCATTACAATTCCTATAAATATAAAGTTACATTATCACTCCACATGATCAATCATATTATTAAAAGTAATAATAAATCAAACAACACATAATTGGCATACATAGGACTCGAACCCAAGTCCTCTCACACAATCAAAGTACTCCCAACCAATTGAGGTAGTACTTTTCCACATCATACATGTCAAAATTTAATGTCATAAAGGCTCCCACTACCTGCATTTATTGATTAATTACTTACTTAATTAATTAATTTTTCATGGGTCTTACAATATTTTCTTTAGAAGGTATGGAGTTGGATTATGTTGGTGGTACATGATCTTCTTTTGGTGTTGTGAATTATCCTACAAACACCATCGAGAATGATAGTGATGTTTCATTGATTAAATAATTAAGTTCTTATGATGTTGAAGGTTCCTCATTGGTAATTGTCTTTGTCTTTTAATTGTATTTTTGGAAATTTGTGTTTGTGTTATATTGTAATGCTTGGTTGATTAACTATTTTTTTTTCAATTTCAGTACCTGAAATCGTGCTTTGTTGCTACTGCATTTTCGAAGTCAAGGAAGAATTACCTACTGTGTGTTGGGAATGCAATGTATTGCCATGCTCAATCAGATGGCCTGGAAGAACTCCAACCGAATGTTATCTCAACTTTGGATGGAAAAGATTCGTGAAGGATAATTTATTAGTTGCGGTGGATTCCATAAAGTTTGAGGTTGGTAAAGAGTATGGAAAGATTATCCATGTTAACAAAGTTTAGAATGTTTGTAATTGTCTGTAGTCAGAAGATTGTGTTATTTTGCTATGGGAATGTTTGTTTATTTTCCCCTTGCAATTATGAAAATGTGTGTAGTATTTGAAGTGGAGACCATATATTAATGATATTATTATGGCTTTTATGGTTTAATAAGTACTATATGTGAAACATATGTTAATTTTTTATAAAATGTCTGTATAATTTATATTCTTTTATTTTTTATCTTGCTTTGAACAATGTTTTATAGTAATGAATGTTGAGAATCATAGAATAAGCATTATAAGAATGTCAAAAAATGTAAGTTATTATATAAAATTCATTTAAGTATTATAATATTAGGAAAAATATAGTTATTTAAATCAAATGAATACATTAAAGAATTGAATTTGAGTACTATGAGTACGTACGTTTCATGTATTATTTATTTTGTTCGTTATTTATAATTGAATTTAATTGTAATTATTTCACACTTATAATGGTTTATGTATTAATGACAAACGTTGTGTATTTTTAATTACTTTTTTTTAATTAAAACATATTGATGGTGTTATTATTTGGTAAGAACAATACATGAAATACTTAAAAAAATGATTTTAGTAGTGTCATTAGTTAACATGTAAAAAAAATTGGGTCGATGAAGTTGTTGTGTAGGTTAGGTATCTTGTGTTGATTGGGGTTTGGAGAAATTGCATTATGTTAAAATTGTTTTCTTTATAAAAAAAATGAAAATTGAATATATGTACGTGTCAAATTTATTGGTGTCTGGATTCAGTTAGACAAAGTTATAATTGAATTATGGAGGTGTAGATAGAAAAACATAATTTATTAGTGGGGTCCAGAAATCATTTATTTACAATTATTGTGTTTGTTGGGGTGTTGGTTGGTCCTATTTTAAATGATAAGGGTGTTTTTTTGGTAAGAATATAATGCATGGTTTGTGAGATTAGAATGGCGTAGTAGGGAAGGTGGGCAAGGGAGAATATCGTTGCTTTGTACGTAAGTTATGAAGAAACCGTAGTTTCTTAATTTGATTTTGGTTGGAATTTTGCAAGTAAGTGTTATTTTTGTTTTTCTATTGTGTAATTAATTTTAATTTCCTGGGATTCTTTTTTAAATTGAATGAAATGTTTATATTTATTTTTTGAAATATTCTTTTTAACATTGTTTATATTTATTTTTTTGAGATATTTTATTGTTGGATATGATTTTTCAGGAGGAATTATTATTTAACATTGTTATGCAAAGATAATGTTCATAGGTGAAGCACACATATAGGGTTATTATTTATTGATTATATATAGTTAGAAAAAATATAGAAAATTGTATCTAATAAATAATCATGGAATATTGAAATTTTGAAGTTAAGAGAGTTCAAATATGTTATACATTTTGGAACACTTCTTTGAATACAACATTTGTTGTAGAAGTTAGATGTCTTTTTTCATTATCATGGATTAAGATCTTTAATCATGATTTACTTTGAACCCTAGAAACAACAACATACAATTGTCCATGGCTAAAGATTGGAGTTGGTAAGTATAATTGTAAGACCCGAGAAAATTTAAATAATTAAATAAATAATTATTTAATCAATGCGGGTAGTAGAAGCCTTTATGGCATTTAATATTAATTGTTGTGAAGTGGAAAAGTACTAGTTTAAGTGGTTGAGAGTACTTAATTGTGTGAGAGGACTTGGGTTCAAGTCCTATTTATGTCAATTGCATGATGTTTTATTTTGTGCATTGTTTTAAGGTTATGATTGAAGGTGGGTAGTGATAATGTAATCCTAAAATTATAGGAATTATCATGAAATATGATTGGTTGAATTGGTTGTTCAATTGCTTGTGATTGAATGGTTGTGGGTTCAAGCCTTGTTAAGAATGAATTTAACTTTCTTTTTGCTAATTTTATTTTTTAGTGTCAATATGACAGGGTAGAGAAAACCCTAGCTGCAAATAGTGGCAGCCATAAGGACTAGACAATAGCCGCAATGAACTTGAATAGCAATTAACTACATGAGTAATATTAAATTTTCGTTTTTGGCCATTAACCATAATTATGGGCCATAATAAAAAGGCAAAAGAAAACAAATATAGGGATTTTGGAGACCGAAAACCTAGAGGGCTATGAGGAGGACGAAAATCATAGGGGAAATTGAGTTTGGGCTGAGAGGAGAGTTAAACCTTTTGGAAAGAGCAAAATAGTAATGAGGGTTTCTGCATTATATGTGGGTTATGATTCAATTTCGCATTTGGGGCCAATTTAGGGTGTATGTCATGTTCATAATACTGGTGATGTGTGATGAATTGCTTTGGTAATGTTGAATGTGGAATTTGGGCATTTATGTTGGTGTCTGCGTGCAGGTCAGGGAGAATGTCTACTATTCTCGCTCAAGCGAGCAAGGCTCGCCTAGGCGAAAATAGCATAAACTCGAGTCTGGTGGTATTCGAGTATCTTGCTTAGGCGAGCGTGTCTCGCTTAGGCGAGAACTTGTGAATACTTTGTGGTTCTGCTTGAGCACCTCGCTTTGGCGGAGAGCCCTATTTTGGACGACGGAGCAACTCACTCAAGCGAGTGGTTCGCGCTTAAGCGAGAAATTGTAGAAGGTTTTATGTTTTGCTTAAGCGAGAAAAGGCTTGCTTAGCGAGACTTCGCTGTGAGCCACTGTAGCACGCTCACTTAGGCGAGAAGGTTTAGCTTAAGTGAGACATGCCTGGTCACTTGAGCTAAGGCTTCTAGCCTAAGCCAGATTACTATTGTTTGTGTGTGTTGTTTGTACGCATTGATGCGAACTTGGATAAGGGGATGTTGTGCCATAAAGGTCCATGGATGGTGGTGAACACGTGATGATATGAGCGGGGAGGTTCATATCCAGTTACTCTCGTGTGGGGATACGAGCGAGGTAGGTTCGTATGTTCCATGCTCACACTTGAGAGATGTTGCGTGCGGGGAGGTATGTAACTGGTGGATCACGTGTGTTGGACTACTGGTGGGTAGGTCCGTAGAGTAGGACTACGAGCGAGGAGGTTCATAGAAGCAAGACCACAAACGGGAAGGTTCGTGTGAGCATCATAAAGTCCTGAGTCCAAGGCTAACTATGTTATATGATTGGAAGGTTGAGAAGCCTTGGGGAATTAGGGACTTGGCCAAGAACTAACTTGAAGGGATCAGTTAGGTGTATTGATTTTATTTTTTTAAGTTATAAGTTTTTTTTTTTATTTTTCATAAGCTCACCCTTTCTGTTTGTGCTTGGCGATGATTGTGTATTTCCTTACACGGGAGCAGTTGATGCTACAGGTGATGTTGTTGATGCATGAGACGGAAAGAGGGACTAGCTTGGGATTTGAGCTAGGAATTTTATTATGGTTTTATGCATTTTGTTGGATTTCGAAAACTTGTATTTTACTCTATTGTTTAGCTTGTGTTAAGTTTTGGGTGCTGAACAATGTTTTAAATTTTTCCCGCGTTTGGGCGTTAATAAAATTTCGTCGTATTGTTTTCAATTATTATTTATCTATTTATTTAATTAAGTAATTTCCATTAGTGATGTTACAATAATCTAACAAAACCTAAGGATTGCCCTTGAGATTTGTTTATAGTCATGACAAAAGATAACATAACTAGAAATTGGCTTCTTATTAGCTTTAATGGCCATGGAGACTAGGATGGTGACATAGACATTCGTGGTATTATACCTTATTTCCATTTTTGTTTCCTGTAATAACCCTTGCAACAATGACATGATTTTCCATTCTTGTGATAATTAATTTGGTTCCCTTGCATAAACCCTTTGATTGATCTAAGTTTCTCAAAATTATTATAGGTGCTCCAATCTTCAGTTTTATATTATGATTGGGCACTCCTGAGGTAGCCAATGAATTTAAAAATTCTGAAGTAATGAAATTTATATCATCACTTGCTGATTTTTCATATTCATCTATTAAGTCTGCACTAAGATATTTTAGACTTCCCCTGTATAATAATATTTATAATAGTTAGGATTGGTATGACATGTATATATATATATACATATACATATACATATACGTACATATACATATACATATACGTGTATGTATATATATATATATATATATATATATATATATATATATATATATATATTTATATATTGATCGAAGTAGGTAAAATATGAACGTATATATCAAGAATCAAGGATAATACATATTCATTGATTTCATCCACTGTTTTAATCGTGCTGGCTAATATTACTTTTGTCTTCAAATAATTTTCATTTGTGTTTTGAAGTAGCTAAAGGTATGTGGATGACACTATTGCTTCAATGGGATCATTGGATTCTGAAATCAAGAATTCTGGTGGAATTTCAATATCAAGAACTCCATCATTTGGTTCGCATAACTTTTCATCTCTAACTTTAACTATCCAATCTAAGAACTCTTGAATTTCTGATGTTGTAGATGCTTGTAATGCTGATTGTAATAATCGTATATTCTTTGTTAATGTTAAAACCTAACAATGGTCCCAGATGTATGATGCATTAATGGTGGCATGGACAATGTCTGATCGAGTTTCTCTAGGAATGATTGGTAGAATTTGTCTAAAGTCACTACTAAAGAATATAACTTTTCCTCCAAAAATTGGATTACATTTTGTTTGGTCTTTCATTATGTCATTCGGAGTTCTATCTAAAACTTCAAAACAAAATTTGTGTCCCATTGGGGCTTCATCCCATATTATAAGATGAGCTTGTTTTAATAGTTGTGCAGCATTAGAACCCTATTTGATGCCGCAAATTGAATTTTCTAGTCTAGGAATTGGAATTCTAAAAGAGATGTTATGCCACTTGATGCAATTGTTAGTACAATTTTCCCGTGTGATCGTATGTTGTTCCACATGAATGTTTTTCTTGTTCCCCCATAGCCGTACAAAAAGAACATTCCTCATATGTTGTTTATCAATTCCTTGTTGATCTTTTCAAATATCTTCTTCTGTTCACCTGTACAATTATAGTGATTAGTTAGTAATACTATGATCAAAATCATGTGGATAAGAACGATTTACTTGTCATGTAATTGAAGTTCCTTTGGAATAAATTATATTCTTCCCTAACATTATAATCAAGTTCAGAGTATATCAATCTATTGCCATAATGCGTTGTAACGAATCCATCAAGATAAGGCATAGATTTAAACTGTTTCAAGGTTCTTCTATTACTTTGTAGAAGCTACTTGATTTCCCACAAAGTTAAATTTTTCATGATCCCATTGCTTAGTTGTAGTTCTGCATTAATGATATTTGAATTTATTAACACACAATTTCATAATAAATAAATGATTTACTATGAAAGTTAGTTTGTACCTGGATTGCCATCTATAATTCTTTCTCTGTATAGTATTCCATCAGACAACCAATCCCAATTTTTTCCCATACTTGATGTGGACTATTTAGACTGTTAGAAAATAACATGGTTACAAATACTTTCCTTAGAAATTGTCCAGATCCCCAATCTTTTGCTTCTTTAATTACTTCTATATATTCATTATCATCTGCTAAGAATCTGGATAGCTCACAGGCATCTCTAAAAGTTGGGTAGACTTTATTTTGGACTATCACTAGTGCATATTTGATATTTTACCTCGCCTTATAGGCCTCGGTTATGGCGGAACCGAAGCCTATAAGGAGGCGGTGGCAATTTTGCAATTTCAGCAACCTATATTGCTTCGGTTCTACAA
>Ga0214542_1008149_pt1 | contig 17583 bp, 8 predicted proteins | sample CNSS1metaG_FD_160096 | JGI IMG/M metagenome (GOLD analysis project Ga0214542, IMG submission 160096) | Root nodule microbial communities from cowpea collected in UCLA plant growth center, Los Angeles, California, USA - CNSS1 | ecosystem: Host-associated > Plants > Roots > Nodule | place: USA... | reverse complement strand
AGGTTTTTGTAGAGACATCCTTAGGTATCTTTTATTTGCTTAGAGGCCCCTAAACTCTTCTATATAAGGGGTGCTCCTAGACATGTAAAAGGGTTGAACATTTTGAAGTAAAAACACTCTTGTGTCTGAACCATTTGTGAGAGTTTCCTCCCTTGGGAGTGAATAATTTTAAGCCTTATCTTGCATAGCAAGTGGCGGCACACATCCACTCATCTTCAAGGTTGCCATGGCTTCTAGCCTAGCCTTGTAGTGGCGTGCTTCTCACATTTTTACCATTTCTTTCCTTTCCATTTTATGTTTTCTTCTTCCTTTAATTGTTCTTGGTTTTTTATAGTTTATTTGCTTTCCATTTCCTTTTTATTTTGAATCAATCCATCATCTTCTTCTCTTGAGCTTTGTGAAAGGAACCTTCACATCTAGATAGCTTGCTATCTTAATGTTCAGTGGGAATTTCACTTAGCTTTCTTAATCAACTCACACCATATTCAATAATCTTAAAAAGGAACAAGATAATCCTTCATCAATTGTGAGGTTGCATGGGGTGCCTTCGAGCATTGTATTAGATAGGGATCCACGGTTCACATCACGGTTTTGGCAGACCTTGTAGAGTGCTCTGGGAAATAAGCTCACGATGAGTTCAGCCTATCATCCTCAGACAGATGGTCACTGTGAGAGGACGATCCAGTCACTTGAGGACTTGCTACGGACATGTATACTGGATCACTTGGGCGCTTGGGATGAAGTCTTACCATTGATTGAGTTCACCTATAATAATAGTTTCCACGCGAGCATAGGGATGGCACCTTATGAGGCTCTTTATGGCCGGAAGTGTAGGACTTCTTTGTGTTGGTATCAGGATGGGGAGGTAGTGTTGGTTGGACCAGAGTTGTTGGAACAGACCACCGAGAAGGTGAGATTGGTGAGGAACAAAATGCAGGCTTCACAGAGCAGACAAAAGGCTTATGCAGACCGCAGGAGGAGGCGCTTGGAATTTGAGGCTGGGGACCACGTATTCTTGAGGGTGACTCGAACCACTAGTGTGGGAAGGGCTCTTCGCTCAAGGAAGCTTTCTCCTAAGTTCCTTGGCCCCTATCAGATCTCAAGGAGGATTGGGTCGGTGTCTTATGAGATAGCTTTGTGCCCTCAGTTGGCAAATCTTCACCCGGTGTTCCACATGTCGCAGTTGAGGAAGTATGTCTTTGATCCCTCTCATGTGCTAGAAGCAGAGGATGTACAGATCAGGGAGGATGTCACAGTGAAAGTACCACCAATGGCTTTAAAGGTTAGAAAAATTAAGGAACGCGGGGGAAAACAAGTCAGTCTAGTCAAAGTCATATGGGATCGAAAAACCGGCGACTCGACTTGGGAGTTGGAGGAAGATATGAGGAAGTCCCATCCACAATTGTTTACCTGGTAAGTTTCTATTTTCGAGGTCAAAAATTTTGTTGTTGGGGGGATTGTAAAGTCTCATTTTTCTTGCTGCCTTAAAGTTTAGGGCTTGGCCTTTTATTGGGCCTAAGGTCAGCCCACTTAGAGGCTTCAGGACCCTAAGCTGCCCTTTCAATTCCCACTTCTGCTTGCACTTGGAAAACAGCTCACTCCCAACTCTTCTCTTCGTTACAGAGCTCTGCTAGGATTTTGGCTTCCCTCCTCCTCCCAAGTTAGCTTATCGACCTTTTCCATTCCCCTATTCCACGTAAGTTCGCTTAGCTCATCTTCACCTTTCCAAGCTAGTTTTCTAAGCCAACAAAGATTTGCCATGATAACAGTATGTTCTTTCTGTTTCCCTCTAATTAGCTTTTGAATCTAATCATGGAGCTGTTGTGCTCGGCTGTTGTGTGTCAGAATATCTTTTTCTAACTATATCCAGGTAAGGGAAGCTAGGGTCCATTTGTCTAGATCGTTTTCTGCTTGTTCTACTGCTATTGCATGATTCTGTGGATTGTATGCTATTGTGATGTGATAAGAATGTCGTTTGGCCTTTGGGTTTGGTGTATGTGTGACTGTTGTATGAAGAAACGGTGGCGGGCACTGGTTTTCTCGCCTAAGCGAGCATGCCTCGCCTAGGCGAGACTAGCAGAGGCTCGCCCAAGCTTTCTGCGCGAACAGTCGCTCAGGCGACTCGTCTGCAATTTTTGAGCGAAGCGTATCTCACTTAGGTGAAAGGGGACTCGCTTGAGCGAGAATCTGCAGGAGTCACTGTTCCACTACTCGCACTCTCGCCTAGGCGAGAAGCGACTCGCCTGAGCGAGAGGACGTCCTGCCTGAGCGAGGTTTTCTAGCCTGAGCGAGGCTGGGGCAAGTTTCGTGCTATAACGTGAATGGCCAATGATGTGATAGTTTGTTTGATTGATTTGAATGCTTTCCTAGAAAAGGTTGAGGGATAATGCCTTGATTATGTATGAGGGTGAGATGTATATGATATGTTGTTCCATTGTGTTTGAATTGGAAAGCATGAGTTTTATGATGGGTTGTTATGCATGATATTGGTATTGTGGGAAACTTTCTGATTGGTTGGTGAATCATGTACCAAGTGTGAGCAGGGCGTAATTCCATGACTCTTGTAGCGAGAGCTCATGGTGGCACCTCATCCGTCGGACGTAATCCCATGGACCCTTCTAATGGGAGTCCCTGGTGGTGCCTTAACTATTGGACTTAATTCCATGGACCTCGTGGTGAGAGTTCATGGTGGTGCCTTAACATAAGGACGTAATTCCATGCGAGTATCGTGGTGGTGCCTCAAGGCCAGGACGTAATTCCACGAAGGCCACGTGGTGGTGCCTCTTGTAAGGGTGTAATTCCGCGAAGGCCTCGTGGTGACGCCGCACTGTTAGGACGTAATTCCACTACTTAGTGGTGGTGCCTTAGTTACGTATCCGGATAGTCAAGTCTTGGTGTCTCATATGTTTTGGTAACTCTGGTATAGATGCTTGTTATTTATGCTTGGCTTTGGGATTACATGTGGATTGTTATAATATGAGATTCCTTTACACTAGCTTACCCTTTTGCTTGCTTGTATGTTGTGTGTGGTCTTCTCTATTGCAATGATCATCAATTCTATTGATGTGAGCAGATGTGAGAACCCCTGGCAGTGGTATGGATAATAGGGATGCTACAGCTTGATGGATTGGATGAATATTGGGCCCACTGTGGGGCCCATCACTGAAGGATTTTGTTAGTTATGTTTCTCTTGTCCGCACAAGACCTAGTATAGTTATTTGCTTTTCCAGTGTACTTTGTTTAGGCCGTGTGGAGCCTCTTTTATGTAATCTGGGAAATTTTTGGCGTACTGTATGCCTGCATACTCCAAACTCCGTACTCTCTGATTATTCATGTATGTGACATTTTATCAATTTGAGGTTATCCAGTTTTTGGGATGTTACACAAAATGTACTACAAATTCTATATAAATAAAGTTAAGTAATATCAATTCATCACATGACAACCCACATGCAAATTTATTATTAATAAATTAACTTTCTTAAATATTTTAAAATCTTTTTAAAAATTGATTAACATCCATGTTATTTTTTCGACAAATTTGATTATCTCTAATAGAAATTTTACTTATTAATCGTCTTAAAAACATATAAAGAAAATATGCAAGATCTTGACTCAATGAATTATGGGTTGAGTCAAAGTAAAAAAAAAAAAAGGATGATGTTAACTACACTTATGATTAAACATATTTAATACACACATTTACAATTTTATCATACAATAAAACACTTTCAATATATTTCATTTTCAAATTTTAGTTCATTTTCTTTTGGTAGTAATAGATTGGATTCAATGTAGGGCTGGGCATAATTTACTAAACTATACTAAACTATAGTTAATTGTACTATATCAAACTAAAATATACTAAACTATTTATAATAATAATAATAATTAAACTGTATTATAAAATAGTTCAGTTTTAAGAAACTAAACTTATGTTAAGTTAATTATATTAACTATTGAACTATAGTAGATTGAAAGAGCAAAATACCTCAAATAAAATATTGGTATTAGGACAAGAATTGGACTTATGTGTTTTATATATTACGTTCTATTCTTTCTCTTTCATATTAAAATATTTATTTTATTTTGTCTTAATTTTTTTCTTTACTCTTGTTTTGAGAAAAATATAAAATATTTATAATTAATTTATTAAAAAAATTATAAATTAATTCAAGATCTTATTTTATTTTGAATGAATTTCACTATGTAATGTTATTATTATGTTATGATTTTACAGAAGTTATTTTTAAAAATTAATTTTTTTGACAGCTAACATTTTTATAATTTTTTATTTATATTAAAGTTTTCTTAACTTAAATATTGAAATTAGTATAATAAATATAAATATTAGTACTAAGGTATTTTTTATTTTAAAATCTTATGTAATATTAATTTTTAGTTTTAAAATATTTATTATGTGGCGTCAACTTTTTTAAAGCGAATTTATTTTAAAAATTTCTTAAAATATTAATTTTAGAACTTCATAAAATTTCTAGAACATTTTTGACATAAATATTAATGAATACAAATGTTAAAAAAATATTAATTTTGAGAATTTTCTAAAATAAATCCTTTTAAAAAATTTGACGCAACATAATAAACATTGTAAAACTAAAAAATAATATTACATCAGATTTTAAAATATAAAAAATAAGTTAATACCGATATTTATATTTATTATATTAATTTTAATATTTTAATTACATTTTAAGTTACGGAAAACTTTAATATAAATAAAAAAAATTATAAAAATGTTAATTGGTGTATTGAAGTATCATGCATATTTCAAGTATTATTTCCTAAGGACTTTCAAATTATAAACTTTAGATTATTATTGTGTAGTACAATCATATGTAATTAGTGCAATTCGATTCAAAATAGTGTAATTCAGTTCAAAAATAGTGCAAATCAGTTCAAAATCAATGCAATCCGGTTCAAAAATAGTACAATTCAGTTCAAAAATAGTGAAGTTTATTAAAAATCAGTGCAATTCGGTTCTAAAACAGTTCTAAAACAGTGTAGTTAAGTTAAAAATTAGTGCAGTTTAGTCCAAAAATAGTGCAGTTCAGTTCTGACGTAGTGCAGTTCATAAAACAGTTCAGTTCAATTTATATTATAATGCATTGCAATTCAGTGCAGTGCAGTTCAATCTAGTTTTATTTTTAAGAATAACAGTTCAGTTCAGTTCATCTGAACTGTTTTTCAGTTTAGTGCAGTTCATGCGAACAACTTTTAGTTCAGTGCAGTTTTTGGTAGTGCAATGCAGTTTGATTTATTTTGCCCAGCCCTAATTCAATGTACATATTTGTTTTAATTTGGAATTTTTGGCTCATCTTACCTTTGCTCAATATTTTGGTCATAACTTTTTTTATAGATTTTTTTTCTTAATTTTAGTTGTATTGGATTTTACATTTTCGGGTCTTTAAAATCAAGGTTAAAATACTTTTTTTGTCCCAATTTTCGTCAAGTTTTGTCAAATAAGTCCTAATTTTGGTTTTGTGTTCAAATAAGTCTCAATTTTTGTCAATTTTGTTCAATTGGGTCCTTTTTGCTAACACTGTTTAAATCATTAATGGCCACGAACAGTGACTACCACGTGTCACTTCGTGATTTTTTTGAATTTTTTTCTTTTTTTTCTTGAATTTAAAAAAAATATATATTTTTTTAAATATCCACGTGTCACATGTCAAAGTTAATGTTTTATATTCAATTTGGTCCCTATATTTGTTATTTTTGTTCAATTTAGTCACAACTTTTGTTAACATGAACCAATTTGGTGCTTCTCCAAATTGAAATCAAATTTAATTTTTATATTAAAGTTCACATTTTTTATTAAATATTTTTATATAATATATTAATATTCACATTATTATAACTTTGATATAAAAATTAAATTTGGTCACATCTTCGATAGAAACAAAATTGGTCAATTTTAAACAAAATTGGGACTAAATTGAACAAAAATAACAAATATAGGGACCAAATTGAATATAGAACATTGACTTTGACATGTGACACGCTACTAGGTTGACACGTGGACATTTAAAAAAATTAAAAAAAACCATGAAGTGACATGTGACAGTCATTGTTCATGATCGTTAATGATTTAAACGGTGTTAGCAAAAAATGACCCAATTGAACAAAATTGACAAAAATTGGAACCTATTTGAACACAAAACCAAAATTAGGACTTATTTGACAAAATTTGACGAAATTTGGGACAAAAAAAGTATTTAAACCTAAAATCAACATATGTTTTTTGAAATTTAGAGATCTCTTATGTTTTATACTATTTTTAGAAGTCGAGACATATTTGTGAATTTTTTTCAAACAACCCATGCAAACTAGATTTTCACTGTATGATGAGTTCATGACTCTTCTTGAGGAATGACTCTTCCTAAGGAAAGACTCTTCCTAGGAGGATCACTAGGAGCATGACTAAAAAGGAGATCTCATCCTCGCCTATTTCTTTAACTTTGTTTACCATTTCTCCTTACATTAGGCACCTAATCTTGTTTGTTTGTTTTTTAGGTTTGCTAGTGGCATCTTCCCTTTTGAGGTTGTCATCTTCTAGAGGAATTGATAAGAGTTCATCTTACTAAATTTTAATGAACCAGGTATTATGGTTCAAGTTGATTAAGAAAGTCTTAAGAAAATTCCTACTAAACATTAAGATAACAAGATTATCTAGATGTGAATGTTCACTTCACGACACTCGAATAGGAAGAAGAAAGGATGAATTCAGTATAACCAAAAGACAAGAACTAAACATAGAAACAAAACAACAATAACAAGATATAAGTTGAAAATGAAAACAAAAAGATGAAAATAGGAGATGGAAGAATAGGGAAGGGAAGCATGCCACTTTGGGATGGATGATGAGTGCATATTTTCACCCTCAATTAATTTTTAATTTTAGATATTTAATTGAATTTTTTTTACTTGAAGATTCATTTAATTAAGATTTGTGATAATTAGAATTATTTAGTTTGTAAGATAAAAATAACTTAAAAAGTGTTTTTCTTTTTGTATAAATTCTCTTTGGATATTCTAAATTTGTTGATGCAACTAAAGTTAAAATTGATTCATTAAAAATGTAAAATTAAAAAAGATTAGTAAATTTTAGAAAGAAAAAAATCAGGAACTACATGCACTTGTCGTTTTTATTCATACACTCCACTTATTTTATCAGAAGACCCATTAAAAAAACCTATTCTACACTCCTAATACATCTATTTTCACCTCTGCTACCACCACTTAAAATCATCATTAACCAAATGATGCCAAGTGTAGCAATCCTTAAATTTTAAATCAGCCTAACTACATCTTAACACGCATAATCTCGCACTAAAAATTTTGGCCATTAACAACTTGCCACGTGAAAATCATCTTCAACCTCTCACCGGCCAAAGCCCTAAACAAATCATTGACAGCCACCACCGTCAACCACCTGCAGCAGTCCGTTCGGCCACCACTGGGCAGCACACTCTAACAATCTCACGATCACGCACACGTAGAAGCGTCGAACACGCCAGTTTTCATCACCATAGTCCACCATGGCAGCCTCCGCGTTCACGCCAGAACCAGCAGCACTACCGTGCGTGAAGCAAACAAACCAATTCACGGAGGCCACGAATCCACCGCCGCACTGCACCACCAAAACGTGACCCAAATCTCACCTACAACGGGCCTCGTGCCGGTTTGTTCATTACCATGGAAGCAACTTCAATCTGAACTTGTATCTCGCGTAGCCTCTCCAACGCGAAACATGCATCTTGATGGCACTTATCATGCACTAGATCAGACCTGCAGAAAACGCAGAACCACGACACCATAACGAAGCAACCATCAATGCGCCAGACAGCCATAGCGCAATGCACTTCCTTCATGAAACGTAGCAAAACCCTAAGGAGGAAAGAGAAAGATGATGTGAGAGAAAGAACTGGCTTACCACATGTCAACTCGTAATTGATCAGTCAAAATGTCAAATAACCAAAGTTTGGTAAAAAATTTAAATTTGGTTAAAGTTTGGTCAAAGGTTAAAGAGTTAAAGTTCAAATATCGATATATTTGAATTTTTCAATAAATTTGGACTACAAGATTAAGTATGGGAGATTTGAAAAAATAATGCAAATATTAATAATACATGAGATATAATAATTAATTTATTTAATTATATCATAAATTAACAATCAACTATATTTGTGAAATGGTTTTAAAACTAGTTATGTCTCTCCAAATATTTTTAAATATTTTTAACAACTATAAAGATGCATGATATTGATGATTATTTTAAAGATATTTGAGATATTTTAGCAACAGAAAAGTCTAGTCCAAGTCCTATATAAAGAGATTAAGAGGAAGTAGAAAAAAAAGTTCAAAAGTTTGGAACTTTGAAGTTTAGGAACCATTTAGGGGGACCTAATTTCTATCTCATCTCCACTCTCTTCTTCTATTTTTATGTTACTTTTGCTTTCCATGGAGGGCTAACCTTCAAGAGTTAGTTCCATTGTAATTTCTTAATTAGATTATGAGGTATGATGAATAAATTTGTTTATTCTTTTTTTTCTTGTTGTGATTTATTTTGATCTATGTCTTTTGGTTCTTAATATAGTAAAAGTAATTATTTTTATATTGTAGAAAGTTAGCACATTATTAAATCTAGATAATATAACAATCATATGAGTGCAAGTGTTTTCAAATTTTATTTAACAACTTACTTTGGTTAAATTTAAAAAATTTCACATGATTGAATAATTTTTGCTAATAATTGAGAAGTTACATTGATTAAAGGTGAAAACTTTGATTAGAATTAATCAAGAAGTTACTTTCGTTAATTAACTTTTTACTATATATAAGAGGTAAAGGAATAGACATGATTAGGCATAATTAGAATTTGGTGCCATTCTCAAGGAACACAGTTAGAATTTTTATCATTTTGGTTCTTAGCAATGGACTATAATTACTATCCATAACAACCATATGTTCCACATAGTTTTTAGCAACAATATGTGTTATAACAAATTGTGTGAAGATTTGGTGCTTGAGGATTTGATGAAGATATATGAAGCCATGATAAAATTGATGAAGGTGTGAAGACTTGATGATTCACATGTTGATCAAGCCTGGCATGTGTGTGTGTGCTAAATCTGGATTTCACACGAAGAACACAAGCTTGAAGATTGGTTCTCAAAATGTAGACCATTTCGTATTACATAGATGTAGAAGGTCTGGTTGGTGTCTTTTAGCCTGTTGAATTGGTTTTAACAGGTTAAATGTCTTACTATAGTAGTTTTATTTGTTATGTATTCAATCAATTGATTTATTTTTTAATCGACCAATTTTGCTTAAGTTAAGTGAAATCAATAGATTGAATGAAAAATCAACCTGTTGAATTTGTTAACAAATTGACTATATAATATGTTTTTCTAGAGAGAGGTGCAAGACTTACCATTTTGAGCGCGAAATCATTGTGAATTTTATGGAAAAATCTCTCTCTGGATCATACAAAATTGCAACCTTTGGTGATTGATCTTTGATCTTTCTTGGAGCAATTTTGCTTGGTTTAGGAACTTAGAGAAAGAGGTTTGGTTGGCTAGGGAGAGCCTCCATTCAAGTTTGATCTTTCTCAAGTTTCTTTGTTGTTTCTGGTGGTTTTCCAGGTCAGCAAGTGTGATCTTGTTGTGCTTGTTGAGATTCTTAGGGGATTCAAGAGTCTTGGTGTGTATATTTACTTATTTTGAAAGTGTGATCTTATGGATTGTGTAAATCTTTTGAAATAGTGCAAGTCAGGCTCGGGTTGCCTTGACAAACTGGATGTAGCTCAGATTTGAGTGAACCAGTATAAAATTTATGTTCTTGTGCTTGTCTTTATCCCTTCTCTTTTGATTTGTGCTTTAAAGTTTCAAGAATTATGGTTTGTATATTCTTTTAACTATTCTTGTGTGTTATAGCACGACCTGAGACTTGACTCATATCTGTATTACTCATTTGAATCAATATGGATAAGTCTTTCATTCTGTTTTCGGTTTAAACTATAAATTCAAAATTCAGCAGAATTCCAGTATTTCAATCGATTGATTTAATATTTTGATATATTGATTTGCACTATACTGTTAATTGTTTAATGAAATTAGCTGATTGTCCCTATTTTTGATCAATTAAAAGTGTAAAGTCCAATAGTTATTACATCCTCGTTTCGTAGTTGATTTGATTCAAGTTAATGGTGTTTTAAGCTTTCAAAATTAACCAAGTTTTTAATAAGCAAATTCAACCCTCGTTCTTGGAATATTATCCATTTCAATACTCACAATATGTACCACCACAACAAGTTGAAGCAACCAATGGACTATCCTATAGGGGAGTTATGATACTAATGGATGGAGTGTGAGAGAAATTAGAGGCCACAGATGAAAGGTTGCAAGCTTATCAACGAGGAAAAAATATTGAGCAAGGGTTAGTTCTATATTTATGTTACTTTTGCTTTCCATGGAGGGCTAACCTTCAAGGGTTAGTTCCATTGTAATTTCTTAATTAGATTATGAGGTTCGATGAATAAATTTGTTTGTTCTTTTTTGTTCTTGTTGTGATTTATTTTCATCTATGTCTTTTGATTCTTAATCTATTAAAAGTGATGATTTTTACATTGTAGCAAGTTACACATTGTTAAATCTACATAATATAACAATCATATGAGTCCAAGGGTTTTTAAATTTTAATTAAGAAGTTACTTTCGTTAGATTTAGAAACTTTCATATGATTGAATGAGTTTTTGCTAATAATTGAGAAGTTACATTGATTAAAGGTAAAAAGTTTGATTATAATTAATCAAGAAGTTACTTTGATTAATTAGCTTTTTACTAGATATAAGAGGTAAAGGAATAAATGATTAGGCATGATAATATTTAATTGAGAAGTTACTTTGATTAAATTTACTATGATTAATCTGTAAGTTCTTACTTTTGATTGAGAAGTTACTTTGGTTAAAAGTTAGAAGACCAACAAATTAATTGAGAAGTTACATTTGATTGATTTGAAATCTTAGACAAGTAATCAATAAACAATAATGTTTTGGAAAACCAATGATGAATCCTATTTTGGAAAAGCAGTGGAATCACCTAATTTTCTTTACTCTTTTGGGATTGGTAAGTGCACCAAATCGTACAAATAATAAAGTGGACAAGTCCAGATATCATATCCCATAGGGACTAATGTGGTTTAAATTAATTGATTTATTACTGATAACGGGTGAGAATACCAAAACATTTATGGTTTAAAGGAAAAATAACTTTAGAATTAAAATGTAAAATATGGATAGAAATTGACACAATGGAAAGTAATATTTTGATTGAGAAAAATATCAGATAAAAGCTTCACTGAGATTGGGTTTCATGATCCAATTCAAAGCAAAAACACTAGACAATATTCTTCTAATTCCTACTCTCGCATTCACACCTTATGTAACAAGCCCTAATGTCTTAGCAACAAGTCTAAACTTTAATAAGAACCCTAATTTCTTAGACCTTTGCTTATTAAGAGTTCACATTACTGATCAAACTTATGATTTTATGAATGACCAATGATGTACTCTATGTCTAGATGCACCATCAATTAGTTGTCTATTATAGTTTAGGTTCTAATATCGTGTCCAATGATTAGTGTAAGATCCGAGAAAATTAAGTAAATAAATAAATATTTATCTAATAAATGCAAGGGCGGGAATCCCTAAGTTCATTAATATGGATAGAGAAGACAAGGAGCAATGGTAGCTTAAGTGGTTAAGAGTACTTGACTATTATAAGAAGACTTAGGTTCAAGCCTTGTGAATGTCATTAGCATATTAATTTAATTGTTTTATTATTTTAGTTATATGTTTGATCATGGTGTGTGATAATATAATCCTAGAGGTGTAGGATTTATCATGAAACATAAATTGGTTGAATGGTTGTGCAATTATTTTGTAATTAAGTTGGGGTAGGTTCGAGCCTTGGCTAGTACAATTTAGCCTTGACTTATTTGCATTTTATTATTTTTTTGGTTCTACAATGTTAGGAAAAACCTAGAAACTATAGTAGCCGAGAAATCAAAGAGTCATGGAATAATGTGTTACACTGCAATGAACTCACATGTTAATGTGGGAAGGCATTTTTTTGTGGCTACCAAAAGGGAGTTTTAGAACCCTAAAAACAGAACTTAGGAGAGTGTTAGAAGGCTGGAAGGAGTGCTCAAGGATGGAGATCAAATGGGAGATCAATTATGGTGTAAGGAAGGATTCTAAGAGTACTTTTGGAGCCAGAATTCCAGGTGAGGGAGCTGCCATTTCCTATTTTAGTGATATTATATGCAATTGCTTATATATGGGTGCATGAAAGCTTTCTCTTGAATCAAATTCTTGTATCGTTTAACTTCTTGATGTTTATCGTATATGGTTTTAGAGAGAGTATGTGTGTGCTTGTGGATTCCGTTGTATTGAGTTCTCTTTATGACCCAATCATTGCTATGATTATCATGATTCTTCTTTTTGGATTTTGTGACTCAATCATTGCTATGATTATCATGATTCTTCTTTTTGGCTTGACAAGATGTTTATAGTTTTTCTTTTAAATACGACACACTTAATATTATTTTTACTATTATTATTATTATTTTTTATTTTACCATTATTATTATTATCCTTATTATTATTATTTTATTATTATTATTATTATTACTATTATTATTATTATTCTTATTTTAATTTACTATTGTTATTATTATTATTATTATTTTATTATAATTATAATTATAATAATAATTATTGTTATTATTGCTATTATTATTATTATTATTATTTTATTTTACTATTATTATTATTATTATTATTACAATTACTGTAAGGCCCTATTCTTTTTGTACCCCTTTAACAAAAAGGGCTGCCCCAAATCCGATGGGCCAAGGAGTTGGCCCAAAGGATAAAGCTGATCCCAAGTTGCCCTAATGCTTCCACTCTCATTCATTCACAGATTTGCAGCCGTCTCTCTCAACTGTACCATTAGAGCTCTGCTAGGGTTTGCTTTCTCGTCTCGAACCAGTCCGCTCAAAGCTCAAGTAGTGCTTTTTGCTCCATGTAAGTGATTCTAAATCTACTACCTTTACTCCCTAAAGCTCTTTTTCGTATTCCTCCGTTTAGGGTTCGATAATAATCTCGTTTTCCTACCGTTCCGCTGTTCCACAAGTTTCCCAGTCTACCTCTCGAGTTGCTGTGCTTCGTGGTGAGAGCTTGGGTGAGAGCTTCTCGCCTGAGCGAGACCCTTCAGCCTGAGTGAGGGGCTGGGTGAGGTAGTGCACTGTTTAGGTGTGATTGTTATGATGAGAAATATATTATGAATTGCTATGTATGAATGACATGATTCATGAATGCTGAATGATGGATGTGGTATGAACTTGGCATGTGAACTAAATGAGATGGTTAGTGTTAAAGTAACATGGTGTTGGCATGATTTGAAATCCCATAACTATGGTTGGAGAGAAATGGTTGGGTATGGAACCACTGAGAAAGAACTGAAGAAGGGTGAATTATCAAGTGATGGTAGGTGATGTATATATAAATGTGCAATAATCTTTATCGATTGATCTGGTATGCTTGGTCCGTGTCAGTGCGTAATTCCTTGGAAATCCCTAAGTGTGATTTCCGGGTCGTGCTCCAATGGTTGGGACGAAATTCCATGGCCCCTGTTAGTGGGTGTCCATGGTGGTGCCCCATCTGTATAACTAGGTAAGGATTCAAGGTAAGGTTGCATCCTGACAATCTAAGAAGTCAGTTAGTCTCACCTAGAGCGGACTGACCCCTGTGGTGAGAGTAGTAGGAGGCCTGAAATTCATTAAGGGCTAACCTTGTGGTGAGGGAAATTGATTCATCGTAACACTTGTAACACATAGCTCGGGGGTGAGCAAAGGTATCCACCACAAGTGCAAGCATCCGCTGAATCCGACCAGGTTATATGTATCCGGATGAGTCGAGTCGTGTCATAGTGTATTGTTTGGAAAGTCATAACATGTTTAGTTGATGTGTGTATATGGGATTGTGAATATATATATTTGATGGTATGGATGAAATCTTTTGTGTTCTAGCTTACCCTACTTTCATTGTTTTGTGTTCGGCTGTGTGGTACTCCCTTTTGCGATGATCATCAACTTGTTGGTGTGAGCAGATGCGAGGAACACCCGTGGGCAACAGGGAGGTGATAGTTCCGTTGCATAGTCTGCGTAGGCTGGACCTTATCTCTTAATGGGCTTTTCTTTAGGGCTATGGCCTATGTATTTCTCTATGTTTTATTACTATACTTCGTTTGTTAGACTTTTCAACTATTTTTGTTGGCATCGTGGTGTGCCTAGTTTTGTAGGGGTGGCGTTAAGGACCCCAGGACTACGTTGTTATACTATTTATGAGTGACGTTTCTTTTAATTACGCTTATTAATTAAATGGGACGTTACAATTACTCTATTTTTATTTTTATGTTATTATTATTATTATTTTATTTTATTTTATATTATAATTATATTTATTAGTATTATTATTTTATTTTATTACATTGTCTTTATTATCATTGTTTTATTTTCTTGATGATTTTATTATCATTATTATTGTTTTAATATTATTATTTTATTTTATTACTATTATTATTATTATTATTTTATTAATATTATTGTTGTCTTATTTTATTTTAATTATTATTTTTATTTTTAAAATTTCATTTTATTATTATTATTATTATTATGATTATTATTATTATTATTATTATTATTATTATTATTTATATTATTATTATTATTATTTTTATTACTATTACTTTATTCTCATTTTATTTTGTTTTATAATTATCTTTATTATCATTATTATTATTTTATTTATTTTATTTTATTATTATTTTATTATTATTTTTATTATTATCATTGTTTTTCTTTATTGACTATTTTATTATCATTATTATTGTTTTACTATTATTTTTTTATTTTATCATTATTATTATTATTATTTAAAATTTCCTTTTATTATTATAATAATAATAATAATAATAATTATTTATATTATTATTATTTATATTTTTTTATATTTTGTTACTATTTTGTTATTATTTTTATTATTATCATTATTTTATTTTATTTATGATTTTATTATCATTGTTTTAATTTATTTTTATTATTTTATTATGGTTATTTTGTCTTATTATTTTATTTTATTAGTATTATTGTTTTACTATTATTGTTTCATTTTATTTTATTATTATTTTTTTTATATGTATTGTTTCGTTTTATTATTATTATTATTATTATTATTATTATTATTATTATTATTATTATCGTTATTGTTATTATTGTTGTTTTTTATTATTATCATTATTACTATTTTATTGCTCGTGCGATATTTTGGGGCAATGGTTATGTGTTCTTCCTGGTTTGTATATTGTTTGGTTGTGCAAGATTGTGTGTTGGGTATGACAATTTGTTTTGATAGTTTTATGTGGATTTATTGTGATTCTCCGAGATGTATAAAAGTAAGAATATGGGTGTTTGATGTATGACCATGTGATATTATGTAGTTGAGTTAAACTTAATCATATGAAAGTGTATTTACTTGTCATGGATGCATGTTTTTCGTGCACTGAGTCTCTTGTGTAAATAGGTTCATTAGAACCTATTCTAGAGTGCCAAATACTAGTAAATTACCAGTTACTGGTGTAGCGTCTGACGGAACGGTGTAAAGCGCCAGGAGATAGGTCACAAAGTGAGGTCTAGAGTAAAATCCGAGAGTTGGCACTTGGCGACGGAAGTGGTTCCGCCAAGCAGTGTGTTGTAGAAATGGGCTTAGATCAAAATCTAGTGGGTTGGCGACAAGTGTTCTGCCAAGTTGGTGGAGCTTGGTGGAGACATGGAGCTCCAAATGTAGCGAAAATGATGGAGAAAGCATGGAAGAATGGAAGGCAAGTTTGTAGGCTCTTGCTTGCAATGGATAGGTGAAAGGAATGAATGATTTAGAGGTGGTTCTAGCCTAGGAAGGGGGTTAGAGGTAAAAAGAGTAAGCTCTCTAAAAGATAACTCTCAAGTGGCAATAGTAAGGAGTGTTCTCAACTCAAAGTGTCTATTGCACAAAAATTCAAGAGTGTCTACAAATGAGTGAAATTTTGGCTTTTATATGAAGCCATTTACACATGAGAAAGGAGAGCCCTTGGATGGAGTGGGCCTTGATCTTGGCCCTTAGATCAAGCTTGGAGAAGGAGGCTTGATCTTGGCCATTGGATGATGCCTTAGAAAAGGAGGAAGCATTCCTAACCCTTGGATGCTTTGGAACCATGAGGTGTAGGAAGAAGTGTTGACTTCCACTTAGTCCACCTTGGCTCTTTTGATAGCTCATGGCCAAATCTCCTATTGGACTTAGTCAAGCCCAATTTTATCAATTCAACTACACATTGTTTGGCTTATTATTCTAGAAAACAAGGCCTAAACAATGGGCCAATCTTATTATTATTCTATTGCTCTTTGAGACACCTCTTCAAATCTTCACATCTTCTTTGGCCCATGTGAAGAGTATGAGAAGCCCAATTGGATCTTTTTGAGCATGCTCCTTGTTATTGGGCCTCTTGATGGGCTTGGGCTTGAAGGTGCATGTGGGCCATGTATTGGGCCTTGAGCATGATTTGGGCCTAGGCGTTAAATTTAAAATTTAAAATTAAAATTTAATTTATATTTTATTAAGTTAAATTTAATTAAAATTAGAAGTAATAGTATATTTTATTATGTCAAATTTAATTATAATTATAATTATAATTAAAATTTAATTTAATTTATATTTTATTTTTATAATTTTATATTAAAAAATTTATAAAATACATATTTTTTTAAATATTTGCGGTATCGGGTATCCATGGGTACCCGCGGGTTTTAAAAATATCCGCGGGTATTTTTTAAGCGGATACCCGGCGGGTAAACGGGCGGGTAACGGGCGGATTTTTTTTTTGCGGGTCGGGTTGTGGGTAGGCACTATCCGTGCCCGACCCGCCCGTTGCCATCCCTAGCGTTGACCCAAGCTATAAGCCTTGTTGGGATCACATCACAGGTGGTCTAGAATGCGAGTTAAGCTAGCGACGTGGATGTTGTGCTTGGTGGTTTTCGATGTAGTATTGTATTATGCGAGGGATTCTACACAACTTTGGATGGAGGTCTTGATGTGATGCTTTGTTGGGGGCCTAGTTACGAGTGTAACTTGTATTGGGGTAATGCGTGGCCACTCAAGGTTGTAGCCTGTTTGTTTTGGAAGTCTAGTGGAGTGTGCAAGATCGTGGCTCGTACGACAGGGTTCTTGAAGATTTCCCTCTTTAATGTAATTGATTGAGTTTAATAGTCTCGGGACATGATGAAGGATTGACCCCAACCAAGGATGGAGGCACATGCTTAAGAAGACTAAGCATGTTTAGAATGGAAGTTCACTAATCCTTCATCCCTTTCATTTGTGTTTGTTATTTTTGATTCCCAAAGTTGACTTAGTTGAATCAACTTTAGTTGACTTGTTGACCTTTGACTAGGTTTGACTTGTTGACTATAGTT
>Ga0214542_1008148_pt1 | contig 17588 bp, 16 predicted proteins | sample CNSS1metaG_FD_160096 | JGI IMG/M metagenome (GOLD analysis project Ga0214542, IMG submission 160096) | Root nodule microbial communities from cowpea collected in UCLA plant growth center, Los Angeles, California, USA - CNSS1 | ecosystem: Host-associated > Plants > Roots > Nodule | place: USA... | reverse complement strand
TATACATATATGTATATACATATATGTATATATATGTATATATATGTATATACATATATATACATATATATACATATATGTATATACATATATGTATATGTGTATATATGTATGTATATGTATATACATATATGTATATATATGTATATACATATATGTATATACATATATACACATATACATATATGTATATACATATATGTATATATATATATATATATATATATATATATATATATATATATATATGTATATATATATATATATATATATATATATATATATATATATATATGTATATACATATATACATGTATATACATATACATATATGTATATACATATATGTATATACATATATGTATATATATATATATATATATGTTGTGTATATATGTTTATTTAACTATTAACTCACCCTATATGCTTGTGTTTGGCAATGATTGTGTACGTGGTACACGGGAGCAGATGGTATTGTAGGGGGATCTGGTGAGGCATAGAGCCGGAGCGGGGGCTAGACTAGGAGAAGTTTATACCAGAGTTTATTATGTTTTTAAATAAATTGTAAACTTTTAAATTATCAGATTTTGGTATTGTAATTGAGTTTTATAAGTAGGAATTTTGGAATAAATTTTGAGGTAATAAATGTTTAAATTTTCCGCATTTTTGAAAAATGGAATTATAATAAATGATGTTTATCCTTATTTCCTTATTTTATTATTTAAATTCGTAATATCCGGTCGGGATGTTACAAACATCATATTGTATAACACGTCAATCCATAACAAATCCTTACACCAAGAAGGATATCAATTCAAACATAAACTTGAACATGCGCGTACATGCACCATCATGAATATGCCAAGCCAGTTACAGGGTATACCAACCAATGTCAATAGAAAATGAATAGTAACTCTCGCACATAAGACTACATAGGATGCCACTTCCCATTACTCTCAAATCGAGCCCCAACAAAGTATACAACTTCCTATTACTCGTATCGTAAGCCTTGACGAAGTGTACCACTTCCCATTAGTCATCCTCGTGAACCCACATCAAGTGAACCTTCCCATTACTCATATCAAAAGCCCTAACGAGATACACAATCTCCCATTAGTCTTATCGAGAGCCCCAACGAAGTACACCTTTAATACAACTATGTAGAGTTACCACACACATCATCATATCATGTCACATTATACCATACCATACATATATGCATATAATCTTCATAGTTATATAAGTAACCACACATCATCAAAGAATTGACCATACATCGTCAACATATCATATGCATTCATCATATAATAACAACACAAGATCATACCATATTTTGTAAACAACATTTTAACTACAACATCAACAAAACATTTTATTTGGTAAACACGTGGCAATCCTGGGTAGTGGCCTGGTGATATTGGAAATCCGGTGTGAGCATGGTAGTTGTGGCTCGTATGGTTGGCTCCAATTGATTAGCAATCACGGGTAATGGCCAGTGATGTTGCGAATCTTGTGTTGAGAATACGAATTGTGGTTCGTATTAGGGAGCTCCACCTAGCGTTATGAATGGTGGTTCGTAACATGATAGTTTTGCATGTGTAATCTATGAGTGGTGGCTTGTAGAGGTCGAACCACGAGTGGTGGTTCGTGGCAGCAAGTGTTATCTTAAGGTCATTATTAGAGTAGGTAGAACATGGATGTACATGGCGGTGGCCATGATTTCTAGTCTCGAAGGATGGAGGTTCTCTGATGAGGGTGTGCTTACATTATGATTAGCTCACCATATCTATTTGTGGTTGGTGATGATCATGTAACTCGTTACACGAGAGTACATGATATTTCAGGTGGAGCTGGCGATGCATAGAGCTAGAGAGGGACTAGTATGGGAAACTTTTTATGGACCATTTTTACTATTTTGTAAACAGTTTATTTATAATTAGATCTTGGATTTTGTTATAGTGTGTTGAACTTATAGATTTTGAATTATGGTACTTTTAATAAAGTTTAAATTTCTTACGTTTTTGGGAAATTTTATTTTATTAGTATTAGTATTACTTATTATTTTAAATTAATTAAATTAGTAATATCATTACACGTACCAACTTGGATTTGGACCGCAAGAACCATGAAGTTGATTTTGCTCTAGAAATTGTAAACTTCTCGAACGATTCACTTTATTTGGTTTTAATTCCGAAAAACTTATCTTTTGTTTTCCTACACTGAATTTATATTTTCTAAGAGATGTTTTTACATTTATGTTCCATTACTTTCTTAATATGATTATTACAAAAATATTATATTTTTTGTGTCTTCTAAGTGAGTACAGAACCCTATATACTCTAGCTGTCTATTTCTCTGTGAACACCGCTTCACGTTCTTTGCAGGATTGCCGTAGTCATGATCGAAAATGGAAGCCATAGAGCTTGTTGTGGCTGTCAATAACATTATCATCGTCCAAAGTGAATGTAATGAAGCATTTAAATTGAAGCAGCTCATGTGTTTGGGTAACTGATTCATTGCAAAATATTTTAAAATTTAATATTTTTTAATTCCAATTTTGATTAAGCATATGCGGTGAACAAATTGGTGGAGAAATTAGAAGCAAATAGATTGTGTGCCATCAATGGTTAGCAATTGGAGTGCATATGCTGAAGTTGATTTGTAGTGCAAGGAAAAGTTTCACTCCTGGAAAACTTTATTTGGTAAGGTAATGTTTTTCATTCAATTTGATGGGTTGATTAGTTCCAAGAAAAATAGAATTGAGAGCGTTTGTTAAATTATATTGCATTTATGACTTCTATATAGATATGTTGTTGATGTTGCAGATCTAGATACTATAATGATGGGATACACAAACATTGTTACAAAGAGCTTCGTGTTTAATAGGACCAACATACATAGACTGAAGAAAAAACTGGGAAGCTTCAACTTCACCCCACTAGTGTTGAAGCCGTGACAGCACTCATGGGAATCATCACTTGAAGCGGCGAAAGCAAGTTTAGAAACGAAATTTTTTGGAATCTATGATAAATATATAATTATATTATGATTTGACAATCACTTTGAAATGGTTTAGATATTTCGACTTTTGGGCCCTTGAAATTGTTAAGAAAACAATGAAATTTCTTCTTAGACATTTTTTGTTCGTAAACTTGCAATTTTTTTTAGAGTTTTATATTTTTTTAATATAATTTAAATTTTTATTATTAAAAAAACTTATATTGAATTATGAAATTATAAATATATATATATATATATGCATAATAAAAATAATAAAATATTATTAAATTATGAATTATAAATATAGATGGATGATAATAAATAATAAATAATATTATTAAAAAGTATATTTAATAATGATATTTATAAATGTCGTAATATAATGTAAACTATGACGTTTTAAATGTTGCTATTGGCATTAGATTTGTTTTTCAACAAGTAAATAACGTCATTTTTAGTTGTCATTAATTCCGTCTTTCAAACATCATTTTATATCATGTATAAAGTGGGTTTGTTCCGGCGTTTCACTTCAAAACACCATATTATATTGGTGGCGGCAAGAATTATGGCGCTTTTGAAAAACATCATGTGTGTAAATAACTGCATTTAAAAACATCGTAATATACAAAAATAAACGCCACAATTTACATGATTTTTTAGTGACAACCCACATGAAACATCATATGATACTACAATCACAACAACAGAAAAACAAAAATTGCTTTCCAATTTGTGAAAGGCATATATCAAACCACAAACACCACCATTCAGAAGAAGAATTTATGCACAACCATAAGCACAACCATAGAGTTATCAACATAAGCTTGGAACAACCATTTAGAAACACAAGAACAACCAAGGTTAGCTCCCCTTCACTGGAACTCCAATGCTAAGAAATATTCCCGACGATCCCTTCATACTCTTGCCTTCTTCCTACAAAGCTTCTCAATGCTCAGAAAAATTCTTGAAATTGTACCTCCTTCACTCTCACCTTTTTCAGCCGTCTATTAACCTAATTCTCCCCTCCTCTATTCTTTTTAATTAGGTCCCTTATAAAAAAACGAAATTTAACCCTTTAAAAAAAAAGTTTCTACCCACTTATTGTAAGGCCCATTTATTTTCTGCCTAAATCCTTAAGGGTTGCCCCAAAGTTGGTTGGGCCTAGGGCTGGCCCAAAAAGGAGAACCATACCCTAAGTCTGCCCTAGCCTAATCTTTTCTCTTCACTTGCAGAAAACGCAACCGTCAAGCCCCTAACCTCTCCCCAGAAGCTCTGCTAGGGTTTGATCCTATGCCCCTTTCAAGCTAGCCAAACCTCGTTCTCCTGTCACGTAAGTTGTTCTTGAACCGTGCTCTTCGCGTTCTAAGTTGGTTCTCATGGTTCTGCTGGGCTTACTGTAGCAACCTTGCTATTTTTGTTTCTTTATTCACAGCTCTTGAGTCCGTTTTCGAAGCTGTTGGGTTCGTTGAGTTAGGTGTCGAAGTTGTTTGTGAAACCCTTTTCAGGTAAGGGAAGCTTGAGCTTATAGTTGCCTGTAATTTTTGTATGCTTCTGGGTCTGAATCATATGCGTGATGTATGCTCATGGTTGATTGTGTGATAGTGGTGAATACATAACTTCTTTTGGTGTTGCGTGCTGTGTTTTCGCGTGTTGTGCAGTGGTAGGCATTGTTTTTCTCGCCTAAGCGAGTGTGTCTCGCCTAGGCGAGACTAATAGAGGCTCGCCCAAGCTTTTGTGTGCAAATTGTCGCCCAGGCGACTAGTTTTCATTTTGAGCGAGGCATGATCTCGCCTAGGCGAGAATGGACTCGTCTGAGTGAGAATCCATAGGGACCACTGTTCAAAGACTCGAGTTCTCGCCTAGGCGAGGAGGAGCTCGCTTGAACGAGAGGATCTCTCGCCTAAGCGAGAAGATCTCTCGCCTAAGCGAGGCCTTCTAGCCTGAGCGAGATTGGGGCAACTTTTGTGCTATGGTGTGAATGACCCACTGGTATGGTTGCTCTTTGTATGAATTGGGAAGCATGAAATATATGAATTGTTGTTTATGTATGATGTTGGTATTATGGGAACTTTCGGATTGTCTAGTTTTGGAATGGTAGTGGTTCAGTATCTCCTGTGTGGTTTTCCATTATTTATGCTTGACTGTGTGATTTGATGTTGTATGTTATGATGTAATTATCTTGTGCTCTAGCTTACCCTTTCGTTGGTTTGTATGATTGTGTGTGGTTTTCCTCCTTTGCGATGATCATCAATTTTATTGATGTGAGCAGATGTGAGAACCCCTAGTAGTGGCAATGATAGTAGAGATGCAGCAGCTTGATGGTTATGGACGGATATTGGGCCCACTGTGGGACCCATCACGGAAGGAGTTTCATTAGTTATGATGGTCTTGTCTATACAAGGCCTAGAACTATTATTTTCACCTGTGTACTTTGTTTTGGGTCGTGTCAGACCTCTTTCTATGTAAAGGGGCATGTTTGGTGTTCTGTGTACCTTCATACTCCAGACTTTAAAGTCTCTGAATATTCATGTATGTGGCGTTTTATTCAATCTGAGGTTATCTAGTTTTATTGGGATGTTACACTTATTCTATTTTTAATTTTCATCTAATAATATGATGAAGAATTATCTTGTTTCCTTTTAGATTTATGAATATGGTAAAGTTGATTAAGAAAGCATTTCGAAAATTCGCACAGGACATTAAGATAGCATGCTATCTAGATGTGAAGGTTCATTTCTCAAGCTCATGAAAGGGAAAAAAGAGAGTTGGATTCCAATTTAAATAACACATGGATTTAGCAACACTTAAAGAACAAAAATGAAAGAAGAAACAAATGAAATGGAAAGCATAGAAGGTGGTGCAATGGAGGAAGCATGCCACTCATAGGGGGGATCTAAGCCAACCAAACTCTAAAGATGAGTGATGGTGCCGCCACTTGCAAGCAAGATAAGGCAAAGGTGAGTTCACTTCATGGAAGGAGAGCTCACGGTTTTTGGATGGTTGAAACACAAGTTTATAACATCAAATGATCAACCCTTTTACAAGACAAGGAGCCCCCTTTAAATAGAAGTCCATAGGGGTCCTTTAGCAAAAACATAAACATGAAATGGATCAACTAACAAACCCTAATTTCCTATGCTAGAGTGCCACACGACCAAAATGAGAAGCATTGGTTGGTGGATGCATTTCTATAAGGATTCTAGGCCAAAAGAGGAAGGAGACCAAGTAACTTTCAAAGGAATCAACCAAAAAGGCAAAAGGAGACAAGGTACATGTCTACTTTTGCTTTTACTTTATGTTTTTTGCTTTCCTCTCTCTTTCACATCATCCACATGCTCCAATCACCATGCGCCACCTAGCATGCTCTACTTTCTTTTAATTACCTTCAAAAACAAGACAAAGAAAGATTAACATGTTGGTTTAAGTTAAGCTAATCTTGGTCAAAGGTCAACTTTGGGTCAAAGTCAACAAGTCAACCAAAATAAGTCAACTAAAACCAACTTAGGGAATTCAAACTAAAGTAATGGAAAACAAAGATAAAGGTGATGGAATAGAAGACTCCCCTCTAGACATGCTTCTAGTGATCCTTCTTAAGGGTGCTTCTATGGAGGTGTCATGGTTGGTCACGCCTTCATCATAATAGAATGAAAATAAAATAAAATAAAATAAAATAAAATAATTCAGGCCTTCATGTCCAATTAATCCAATTAAACACCTTATGTGCGTCCAGATTCATTGAACCTACCTTCATCTCATCACTTACCCAAAAAACCACTAAAGCTAAAAACTATAAAATATTACAACAAAATACTAGCCAAGATTCAAATCCATTATCTTTCAATTCCAAACACACGCTCCTCACCAAACAAGCTATCACATTTTTCTTCTTAAACATACACACAATAACCATGACAAACATGAACAAGTCGCACATATACCATTAATTAAATCATTAAATTAAAACACACCAATTATAGATAGCAAAAATTGAACACAAGACCTCCCAAACCCAACAAAGAGCTCTAACCAAATAAGTTACACGTTGCTTCCTCTTTCATATCATGACTCATCAGTTTCATATACTTACTTTACCACTCCAATTTCCATTCTTTAATTCTTACTTTTTAATTTATTTTTCCCTGTTCTTATAGAGATCCCCAAGCAAGCAAGGGAGGATGCTACTGCCTTGAGGCAAAAAGGTGGTGAGAGAGAACAAAATTAGGCCCCCGTAAAGGGTTCCTAAACTCCGAAGTCCCAAGCTTGTCTTTTCTACTTCCCCTTAGTCTCTTTATATAGTACTTGGACTACGCTTTTCAGTTGTTGAAATCTCTCAAATATCTTTTAAAATAAAGATAAATATGATTTATCTTTATAGTGATCATGAATATTTAAAAATATTTGGAGAGATATAGCCAGTTTTAAAATTATTTGACAAATATAGTTGGTTGATAATTTTTTATATAATTAAATAAATTAATTACTTAAAGGATATATATGATAAATTATCACCAATATTTGCATTAATTTTCCATATCAGCCATTTGCAATCTGCTCCAATTATCTTTTAAATAATCCAATATCTTGAAGATATATTTGTTTGTTGTAGAGATCTAAGAAGATCTTGCCATATTTAAGAAGATTTGGTAGTTATTATCTTTTGATATTTTTATAATATAATTAAATAAAATAATTATTTAAAAATATCAAATAAAATATCTAAAGACATATTTTCCCCAAATTATATTTTATCATAAATATTTGTGAATTATCAAAGCCTTTTTTTCTGAAAAAAGATAGAGAAAACCATAAGATCCAATTTTTGTTGCTCGTTTCCTCTTCTTGGCTTAGCCAAACTTCTTCAGTTTTTCAAGTTTTTCTTGCCTTATTTCATGCAATGTTTGGCTTGTACTTTTGTGATTTTGATAATTTTTTATTATCAAGTTTATCTTTAAGATGTCATGAAGCTTTAATCAATTTATCTCCACACATCCATGAGCTCAACTTAGCTACACTTGCATTAACATAACTTAAAATATCCAAAGAACATTTATGCAACTAAAAAACTATTTTTAACATGTTTTTGTATCTTATGCTCAATAAATCCGAAATCCCAATTAAATGAATCTTTTAAGAATAAAATTCAATTAAAAATCCAAAATTAAACATTAAATGAGGGCCTAAATATGAACTCATCAATGCGCAAAAGTTATCTCAGGTTTTCACAAGGGATCTTGCTTCATCAATTCAATTCAAAGAATACTTAGTGGATGGATGTCGGCTTCATCAAATCAGGGGGAGATTATCTTAGTGCATGGATTTGATGAAGCTAGTCCATATGCTCATGTGAGATTGACGAAGACTTAATGAAGAGTTGTAGTGATTCATTGTTGCTCAAGCTAGGGGTTATTGAATCTGAAATTGACATGAAGATTGGACTCGATTTGTAGACTGTATGACATAGTGTAGATGTTTTTTTTCTTCTGCTTGTCCTTTTCGATTTGTTCAAAAGGGTTTTAATAGGTTAAAAGGCTTGTTGTGTATAGTTCTGGTATGAATGTATTCAATCAGTTGAATTACTATGCAATCGGCTAATTTAACTTAAGTCAAGTGCACTCAAATTGTACAGATAAATCAAACTATTGAATTCACTTATATGCAGACTATATTAACTGGTTTTTCAAAGAATGGAGAAACTTTTGTGATTTATGACCGCGAAAATAGTGAATCCACTATCACAATCCGATTCCACCATCACCTTCAACTCTCAAGACCGACAAACCACCATCACGATCCGATTCCAGGCTTAGAGAGCGTAGACCACCCTGATTTTCGAGATACGCTCAGCTAAGCGTTCCCTGATCTCGCCTTTTGGAAGAAGCCCTTTAAGCGGACCTTATCCCTCCACCCCGCAAAACCCTAAACCCACCCAATGCCAACATGACTAAATACTGCAAGTATCATCGGAATAATGGCCACCCCACAGATGAGTGTAAAGCACTTCAAGACAAGATTGAAGAATTGATACGCGCTGTCCACCTTCGACGATTCGTCAAAAAAGACGGACCATCCCACCATAGGCAATTCGACAACCGCATCCCCACACGCGATCACCACAATAGTACTCGTCAACCGGATAATAGCCGTAGAGACCACCCACCAACCCATACAAACATCAACCATGTTGATCCTCCCCAATTCCACGGCACCACAAACACCATATCTGACGGGTTCACAAGAGGAGGCTCTACCTCATCTGTCAGGAAGAAGCACCTTAGTAGCATTCAGTCCATCAACCACATCACCCGCTCACACCATAGGCGGAGAATGTCACCCATCACTTTAATTGACACCAACTTTCATGGCGTCGACCAACAACAGGACGACCTCATGGTTATTACCATAGAGCTCGAGAACTTTGCGGTGAAGAATGAAGACTCGAGGAATTTAAATAATTAAATAAATAATTATTTAATAAATACGGGTAGTGAAAGCCTTTATGGAATTAAATGTTAACTATTATAACATGGAAAAGTACTATCTCAAATGGTTTAGAGTACTTGATTGTGTGGAAAGGACTTGAGTTCAAGTCCTATGTATGCCAATTGGGAGCGTGATAAGAAAGTATAAAACTCTAAATTTATAGAAATTATCACGAAACATGAATTGGTTGAGTTGGTTGTGCTCTTGCAGTGATATTGGAGGGTGATGGGTTCAAACTTATATATATATATATATCGTAATGTTTATGAAATGATTGAAATTCATTTGAAACCTAATTTCTGTAAAAAACGTGATGCACGTTCCAGGACCCAGGACCCAGTTTTTGGGTTTCTTCCATGAAGCGCCTGGCGGTTAGGTGTTATCCACCGGACGATGTGAACTGGCTTGTCAAGTTGCTCCATTTTCTTGAACATTGTGATGTTGGTGATGCTTGGGTGGAGTTTTGGATGCAATTGTAAACTTGTTTTTGTGTTACCGTCAAATAATGTATGGATTGATGATAATGGTGTTAACCAGAGTATGATTTGGGAAATTAGGGTTAATATGGGGGGGTTGGAAATTTGAGAATATGCTTTTGTTATAATCGGTTTGTGATGAGTTCTGCTATATTTGAGATGCTCGATTGATTCATTACATATGTGTGTGTGAATTTGTTTATGGATAACTATCTACAAATAAGATTCTTAGTGATATGATATGTATTTTTGTATGAGTTTGGAATTAGGGTTCATGATGGAAATGGAAATGATAAGGTATGGTTTTATGTGTATGATTTAAGTGTGGTTTCATGAGAATAATATTAATTTTAAATAAGCATGAATTTATAAGTTTAATTGAACACTGAAGGGGGTGCCAAAATGCATAACAAAATTGAGGATTGGGGATTTAGGGTTCGTTTTAGTGCAGGAAAAATCTAGGCAGAACCCAAAAATGCATGCATCGCTTGGCGATGCATGAACTACCGCTAGGCGACACGTCTAAACAAGTTGCTATTTGATTTTGTCTGGGTTTCGTTGTATTGGGTGGTTAATTGGTAAATTGATACGTATATGATTAAAATTAAGCATGCAAATGAATGTGTCATAATAGGGACTAAAGGAGGTTAAAATAAGTGAAAATTGTGAAGTGTGATCTAGTGTAATGGTTGTTTTTAAATATTTGGTTGTATGTGATAGGCTATAATTCAAAATGTATGCTAATTTGGTAATAAGAGTGAGATTGATTTATGTGATATGGTATGGATGGTGCATTTTCCCTAGACATTGGTCGTTGTGGTGGTGGTTTTGTTATTAAAGTATGTGTGCCATATTGACCAAATTGTGGTGGCATGAGTTTACATAAATATTAGACTGTACGATTATAAGACTTGGAGTATGTTGAGTGGAATGTGGCATGTTTAAAGTAGTAAATGAAGGAGAGTTGTCGGCATGATAATAATTGATTTAGTGGATTGACTAAATGTGTGCATTATGATCTAGTTATAGAACTATGACTGGAAAACCATACTTGTGCTATAATTTTGTGTGTTGTGTGATTGGAGTCCCTTAGGACCTGTTCTAAATGTCAAAAACCAGTAGCATTTAAGCTACTGGTATGGCGCCTGGCGGCGTGGGCGAGCCGCCAAGCGATAGCTACCTAAAACAGCGACAGTGTTGGTTCCGCCAAGCAGAAAAGGTGTGGTAGAAGCCCTGAATGGCGCTTGGTGCCTGGCGGCACGAGAGGTACGCCAGGCAGTCTGGAACCAAGATCCGCCTAGCGACGCGAGAGGCGCGCCAAGCGGTTTTAGGTGCACAGTCGGAGCGCGAGGAGGATTTCTACACAACTTTGGATGAAGTTCATGATGTGATGTTGTGGCTGGGGGCCCAGTTACAAGTGTAACTTGTATTGAGGTAACACGTGGCCACTTGAGGTTAGCTTGGTGGTTTAGGAAGTCTAGGAAGTGTGCGAGATTGTGGCTCCTACGACAAGGTTCTGGATGATTGCCTTCTTTAGTGCAATTGAATGAGTTTGGTAGTCTTGGGACAACTACGAACTTTAGTTCGTTTTGGGAAACTCCACTTGGTGTCGCGGATTGCGGTCGTGGGAATTTATTCCCGCGTGTCCACTATTAGGTGGAGGCCTGTAGTCGAAGGGGCGAGTAGACACTCGTGCAGCAAAGATCGATTAGTGTACTCACCAAAGAGTGTAGAATAAAAAGGCGTCTAATGTAAGGTTTGAAAGTTGAGGAACTACGAAATGGGAAATGCTAACACGAGTTATAGTTTTGAGATGCTTTAATTATGTCATGTTGTATTTGTTTTTTTTAATTGAGCTCACCTTATCTCTGTGTGTTTGGCGATGATCATGTAACTTGTTGCATGGGAGCAGAGGTTGATGTAGGTGAGCGTGTGGATGCTTAGAGACGGAGTGGGGAACGACTATGGGAATTTTACTAGTTTTCTTCTTGGAAGTTTTATGGACTATTTTGTATTGGCTTTACAAATACTTTATAATTGTAATATTTGAACGCCACGATTTTATTTAGTTTGGCGTGTTGAAATAAAGGTTTTAAATTTTCCCGCATTTTGGGAAAGAATTTGATAATAAATGAGGTTTAATATTTAGTTGTTTTTATTTTAAATAAGTAATTTTCGGCTAGGACGTTACAAAGAAGGTCCTTATAGACCAAGGAAGTTCAGTAGACATCCTGTACTGGACAACCTACCAAAAACTGCAACTCCCCGTCATACCTATGGTACCCTACGACGAATGGCTTCTTTAGAGAAAAAGTATCCAATCGATGGTATATTGATCTCCATGTCGTGTTCCGTGAAGGACACCAAACCAAAAATGCACCCATTCGTTTCTTGGTCATTGAGGCACCTACATCCTACAATGTCCTCCTTGGACGACCTTCGCTTAACACCCTAGGTGTAGTGGTCTCCACACCACACTTAGGCATGAAGTTCCCTTCCTCCTCCAGCGACATCATCACCATCCATGGTGACCAACGACTTGGACGTGAATGCTACATTATGAGCTTATGACCCCAACTGCCCATTCTCCAAACCAACAATATTGAACGCCAACCCGATTCAGGCTTAACTCTATTCGGTGAGGACCTAAACCCCAAAATAGGGTGCGATTCGCGTATCGAACCAGTATAAGATACAAAAGCCTTAGAGCTATCCCTTGGAAGAATTCTTAAACCAGGCGCATGCCTGCAACAAGATGGCCATGACATAATTGCACCTACACTAACCACACACGCCTACCTATTTGCCTGGTCAGCCGAAGACTTGCCCAACATTGATTCTCAAGTTATCGTTCACAAACTTTTTGTATACAAGGAAGCCAGGTACGCCTCCCAAAAGAAAAGAAAATTGGGAGAAGAACAAAGGGTAACAACAAAAGCAGAAGCCGAAAAGTTACTAGATGTCGGACTCATCGTTGAGGCCCACTACCACTTGGTTGTCCAATGTTGTCCTCGTCAAAAAAGCTAGCGACAAATGGCAATAGTGTGTTGACTATACGGACCTTAACAAAGCATGCCCCAAAGACGGGTATCCTCTACCTAACATCGATAGGTTAGTAGACGGTGCAGCCGAGAACAAAGTGCTCAATTTCCTAGATGTCTACTCAGGGTACAATCAAATACTTATGGCTCGGTTTGACATGATCAAAACTGCCTGATGAGGCTGCCCGTCGCGGGATTCGCCGAAAAGCCTCTCAAATTAATGTTCTACCGATTGAAACTCGCGATATGCGAAGGAAACACAGCGAAAATACTCAAATATGAATATTATCACTTAGATCACTATGGTTTCTAACTAGTTTGGTAAACCCGACGAGGTGAAAACCTAATCTAGGGTTTAGTGTTTGAGCTGAGACGAAAGGGGAGAGTAATCTCAATCAATCTCACATTCATCAAAAGCTTCTTTACAATGAAATGGCATGCACCTTTTATAGATTGAAAAGCAGCCGTCAAAAAGCAATTGGAAGGAGAAAAGTAACGGCAATGTTGCCGTGAAGTAAGAAGGAACGTGAGCCATACACCCTAACAGTGCTAAAGCTGAATGTGTGAGGATAAGCCTAAATCCTAGCTGAAGACAGTGTTGGAATATGCTTGGACTATGCATGAAGAAACCTTATCACAGGTTTGAACATTAGTGACACTCCCAGCATGAGAGAAGAAACCTCGCTGGTTGTTTAAAACATATGAAGAAACCCGATCAGTGTTAGTGTAGTGAAGTCAGAACGCAATGGGCTTCAAGAAGTAATTGGGCTGGCATATTGAAATGTGAGGCACGTGCTTGCTATAGACTGGCCTAAGCCTAATGACATCAAATGTTGAAAACGCATGTGTGCATGACGCATTGGCAGCATATAGGTCCAAATACTTTATAATTGTAATATTTGAACGCAACGATTTTATTTAGTTTGGCGTGTTGAAATAAAGGTTTTAAATTTCCCACATTTTGGGAAAGAATTTGATAATAAATGAGGTTTAATATACAGTTGTTTTTATTTTAAATAAGTAATTTCCGGCTAGGACGTTATTCGAAGGTCCAAACCATATACTTATCAAAAAATCCTTACATTTCGCCTTCAAAACCTCCAACAATCAAGCCGAATATGAAGCCATCCTGACCAGCCTATCCTTGGCACGAGAAGTCAGAGTATGCGTGTGGACAAGTAAAACGAACTCCAAATTAACGCTGGGCCACCTCAATGACAAATTTCAGATTAAAGATGCCACTTTACTTCAATAATACCACCTCCTCCGCAACATCATGAAATTTGACTTCGACAAGGTAAAAAGATCTAGTATATACCAAGAGGAGATAATACGCCAGCAAACGCCTCGTCCAAATTAGCAAGTACAAACCATAAAGGTCGACACAAATCCCTCCTGCAATAGACGTTAGCAACACCATCAACCATAAACATATGCTTAAACCTAGACAATGTCGACAATTGGATGACTCCATATATCCAATACCTGAAATCTGGGAATCTCCCAACCAACGCCGACAGGGGATGGCCATCAAAAGCAACACGATACACAATGGTCAACGACGATTTATACAAGCGTGGATACGGACAATCCCTGCTTAAGTGCATTACGAAGGAACAAGCAGATTACGTAATTAGGGAAATCCATGAAGGGATATGTGGATACCATTCGGGATCACGGACCATGACGACCAGAATACTTAGATATGGCTACTTCAAGCCAACCATGGAAGCAGATTGTCACGCTTTTGTCAAGAGATATATATCATGTCAGAAACATGACAACCTCATTCACCAGAAATAGGAACAATTGCATTTACTCTTCCTATGGCCATTCGAAAAGTGGGGGATGGATATCTTGGGACCGTTTACCCCTGGCAAGGGACAAGTCAAGTTCCTCATTGTAGGAATTGATTACTTCACAAAGTGGATACAGGCTAAACCATTGGCCACAATCACAACACATCCAACAATTCATATGGAAAATGAATCTCCCTACAATTATTCGAAGTATTGTGGGCCTACAGATGTACCCGTAGTTTGCTACAAACGAATCTCCCTTCAGTTTAGTATACGATGTGGAAGCAATGATACCAGTCAAGATCGGGGAACCTTCCTTACGAGGACAAGTATACGACTACGACAAGAACCAACAAAGTTTATGTACCAGCCTAAAGTTACTAACAAAACTATGAGAAAAATCACAGATCAAAAACATGGTAGTGAAACAAACAGTGGCGAGAAAATATAGCTCAAAACTTTGTCCACGAACTTTTGTCAAAGGGAACCTGGTATGGAGAATGGCCTGCAGTGTAAGAAAGAGAGATGACAAGTTCTCGGCTAATTGGGAAGGACCGTATAGAATACAAAAAGATTCAGGAGGAGCCGCCTACAAGTTAGATCAATTATAAAGGAGAGGAGATACCAAACATGTGGAACGTATCTCACCTCAAGTTCTACTTTAGTTATGTGATGAGTGTGTATTTTTGCCCTCATTTAATGTTTTATTCTAGGTATTTAATTGAATTTGTGTGCTTAAAGAGTGATTTAATTAAAAAATTTGATAATTAGGCTGTTTGAGCTTGTGTGATAAAAATGTGTTAAAAAGTGATTCTTAGCTGCCTAAATTATTTTTGGATAATATAACGTTTGTTGATGCAACTGAAGTTAAGATTAAGCTCATTCGAGGTGGGAAAATAAATTGATTGAAGTTACAAATCACTTTTAAATAAGGTTGAAATTAGCAAGTTCTGGAAAAATCGCTTATGCACCCTATACATTACTTATACACTCCCTTCTTTCCAAATGGACTACAGAAAGCCTACTTCTACACCCCTAACTTTGTCTATTTTCACCCCTCTTTTCTCTCATAAACTAGATGCACTTAGATCATGCCATATTTCAATCCCCACTTTTTAAATTTGTCCAATTAAAACATTTCACGTGGCATTAATCCTTACACATGCATGTGAACCAATCAGGGTGTGCCACGTCAACATCTTAAACCCTAGCTTCTTCTCCTGGAAACCCTATTAGCCACCAGTCACAGCCACCACAGCAGTGTTCAGCCACCTCTGCGTCGTCGTAAATCCCTACACCTGCAACGCACTCATGCCAGCCACCATGGAATCACCATGCTCGTCGGGAAGGAGATGAACAACCACCACGAACATGTAGATCACACAACCACGAGCAACGAGAATAAACCAAAAAAGATGCAGGACCACCAGATCTGGGTCAGCCAGCACCCCCTGCATTAGTTCACGTCGGAATAGCACCATTTCTACATCTTCACCATCCACAAGCCTCCCTCACGAGCGACAAGTAGTGACGATACCACCAGTCACGACTATCATTAACAAATATGCAGTTTTCACACACCAGAGATGCGAGTTCAACCATTAACAACAACAACAACATCTATAGTTTTCGAAGCTAAATCTTGAGTTCACCACAAATTCGCACCTCCATTAAACCTGCGTTTGAAGTTCGACTATCATCACATGAACTAGCAACCAAGCTCGTTGACATTCAAATGGCAGTCGTCATTGCACCTGCGGCACAATCCATGAAGGAGATGGAAACCCTAATTTGGGGGAGTGAAGAAGAGGTCATGTGTCAGTCTGTTATTGCACAGTCAAAATGGTCAAAGTTGGTCAAACAGGCAACTCTGGTCAAATGTTCAAATATGGTCAAAGACTGGTCAAACGAGAGGGGTTTAACTACCAATATTGATATTTTTGGATGTCTTTGCAAATTTTAACTATCAGATTTCAAAAGGGCTGATTTGGAAAATTAATACAAATATTAGTTGGTTATAATTTATCATATATCTTTAAGTAATTAATTAATTTAATTATATTAGATATTGATATTATCAACCAACTATATTTGTCCAATAGTCTATATCTCTCCAAATATTTTTTTAATATTTATATTTATCTTTATTTTAAAATATATTTGAGAGGTTTTAGCAACTGAAAAGCCCAATCCAAGTCCTATATAAAGAGAACAAGGGAGTATAAGGAAAACAAGCTCGGGACTTTGGAGTTCAACAACCCTTAAGGGGGGCCTAATTTCGTTTCTCTCTCTCTCTCTCCATTCTTCTATTTTTTTATTTTATATTGCATTCCATGGAAGGCTAAACTTCTTGGGTTGATTCCATTGTAATTTCTTAATTGGATTATGAGGTTAGATCAATTAATTTGTTTGTTCTTTTGATTCTTGTTAAGATTTATTTTCATCTATGTGTTTTGGTTCTTAATTTAGTAAAAGTTATGATTTTTACATTGTAGCAAGTTCGCACGGTGTTAAATCTACATAACATAACAATCGTATGAGTCCAAGTGTTTTTAAATTTTAATTGAGAAGTTACTTTAATTAATTTTAGAAACTTTCATATGATTGATGAGTTTTTGCTAATAATTGAGAAGTTACTTTGATTAAAGGTGAAAACTTAGATTACAATTAATCAAGAAGTTACTTTGGTTAATTAGCTTTTTACTAGATATAAGAGGTAAAAGAATGGACATGATTAGGATTAGTAATATTTAATTGAGAAGTTACTTTGGTTAAATTTACTAAGATTAATC
>Ga0214542_1008146_pt1 | contig 17590 bp, 6 predicted proteins | sample CNSS1metaG_FD_160096 | JGI IMG/M metagenome (GOLD analysis project Ga0214542, IMG submission 160096) | Root nodule microbial communities from cowpea collected in UCLA plant growth center, Los Angeles, California, USA - CNSS1 | ecosystem: Host-associated > Plants > Roots > Nodule | place: USA... | reverse complement strand
GAGAATGATATGTAATTTTTCTTTTCTTGAATAAATTAAATTCATTGCCTATTATTTGTTTTTGTTCCTTTATTTTCATCTTTTATTTTAGTTGTGAGTACTTGTGCTGGTACTCTGATACCCAACAATGGTATCAGAGTTGTTGGTTTGTGTGATTATCTTCCGCTGCTATTGTCATTAGAATATTGTTGTAATAGTGGATAAAGTGTGATAGTGTGAAAGTGCATGTCTAGGAAAGTTCTGACTAGAAAAGACTTGGTACTTAAGTGTGTCCATTAGTGACCCATCTCTCTTTCCTGAGAATTACTTGGTGCACTGGTTCACGTTCTGCCTCCATTGTTCCATGGTTCACGTTCTGCCTCCATTGTTCCAGTAGACAGTACTATTCATAGTGAGAAGTGCATAAGTCAGTTTTAAAGCCATGACAACAAGATACGAGATAGAGAAGTTCAATGGGAAAAATTTATCATTGTGGAAACTGAAGATGAAGGTAATTTTGAGAAAGGACAACTGTCTATAAGCAATTGAAGAAAAACCTGAGGGCATTACAGATAAAAATTTGAAGGAAATAGATACAATGCTATAGCAAATTTGCACTTAGCATTGGCAGATGCGGTTTTATCCAGCATTGCGGAGAAGACTACATTGAAGGAGATTTGGGATACTCTCACAAGCCTGTACGAGGTTAAGTCACTTCACACAAGAATATCTTGAAGAGAAAACTCTATACTCTTTGAATGAGTGAGTCTACATCGGTGACAAACCACATCAACAATCTAAATACATTGTTTGCCCAACTTTCAGCGGCAGATTTCAACATAATTGAAAATGAATGTGCAGAGCTTCTACTATAGAGTTTACCTGATTCGTATGATCAGCTTGTCATCAACATTACAAATTACAACGTTGTTGACCTCCTACACTTTGAGGATGTTGTCGGAGCTCTTCTTGAAGAAGAATCCAAGCAAAAGAACAAAGAAGATATGGTGGAAAGTGCAAGGCAAATAGAAGCTTTAGTGATGACAAGAGGTAGATCAACAGAACGTGGATCTAGTGGGTGTCAGTCTCATGATAGATGTCAAAGTAAGAAGCATCTCAAATGCTACCATTGTGGCAAAAGAGGACATGTGAAGAAAGATTGTTGGCATTTGAAGAATGGAGGAAAGAACTTTGAGGGATCAACCTCACAAGGTTGTATGGCAAATACCTCGGAGGACGAAGATATTTTGTGAAGAAGAGGAGAGATCTGGTAAGTCATGAAAGTGTAATATCCGTGAAATTTAATTAATTAAATAAATAAATAATTAATCAATGCGAGAGGGAAGAACATTTATGACATTAAATTATGGTTGGTATGATGTGGAAAAATACTAGCTCAAATGGTTGAGAGTACTTTGATATGTGTGAGAGGACTTGGGTTCGAGTCCTATGTATGCTAATTTTGTGTTATTGTTTTTATTATTTAAATCTATGTTAATCATGTTATGAAATGATATGATGTCTGAATTGGAATTGTTAAGCATGAAATATGATTAGTTGAATTGGTTGTGCTCTTGAATTGTGATGGAGTGGTCATGGATTCAAACCTTGGAGAACTTGAATTAAACTTAAGTTTTTTTGGCATATTTTTAACTTTGGCGAGAATATGAAAAGTTGAGAGAAACCCTAGTTGAAGGGCAGATTGGTGGTGGCTGAAAAACAACCATAAGGAGACAATGAATGTCATTAAACAACTCAATTTAAGTCTCAATTTCGTTTTAGGTAAATGACCTAGTTTTAGGCACCCTTTAAAAAGAAAAGTTGGTTAACTGTGAGGGTTTTGCGAAGTTGGAATTATACTCAGAGTTAGAACACGAAAATAATTGAGATTGGTGAGGTTGAGTAAGGTGTTGGGACTAGAAAAGAGAAGAACCAAGGAGGGTCGGGTGATCAAGAGAAGATTTTCAAGTGTCAAAGGTTTAAGCGAAGGAAACCAGGTTAGGGGAGCTGAACCCGCTTCTTTGCATGTATTTATTTACTTTGTATGAAAGCATGAACCATTGGAGGTGTATATCTGATAAATTTTATGAAATTGCGCGTTTCTGGAAAATTTCCAGAAACTGCCTGGCAGGCTGTTCATAGCCGCCAAGCGGCACATGCCAGTTTAGTGTATTTCTGGGTTCCCTGAGGAACCGCCTGGCGGTGAATCCCTGTACCGCCAGGTGCCATAAACCTGCAACCCAGTTCCTGGGTTTTGTGATGAACTGCATGGCGGTGATGAATACCCGCCAGGCGACGCGAGTCGAATTGACTCGGTCTTGGTGTTCCGTGTGTTCTAGAGTGATTCTGATCGGGGAAAAATGTAGTCCCACTGGATGGTTGATGATTTAAGTTGTTATATTGTAGAAATCCATAGGGTCGAGTGCCAATTTGATAAAGTGCTATGAAATCCTTTTATGGTTGAATGTTGTGGTATCCTGTGGTATGATTTAACACTGAATGTTATGAATTGCAGCAGAAATTAGTGATTAATGTGATTAGGTTTTGGGTTACTTTGATTGTGTTTGAATCTGAATGGAGAATGATGGAAATTAGCAAAGAAGGATAAATGGTAGGGGCACGGGTTCTGAAAAAGAATCTGGAGTTTGGCAGATGGTGTGTACCGCCTGGCGGCACGCAACTTGCCGCCAGGCGCCGACACGGAAGTTACAATGCTGCGTTGACGAGATGAATGTTGAGGGTCTAGGTAGTTGATCTGGAAATAATTAGTTCAATATAAGGAAATTGGGGTCGTGAAATTAAGAGTTCGTGAGTTGTTCTACTTAAATTGTGGTCAAATAGGTTGGGTTAGGTTTATGTGAATATTAGAACACAAGAATTGTCAATACCCTTGGGAAAATGCTTAAATCTGGTTGAATCAGATGGTATGGTTTTGATGGGGTTGAGTTGATTGTCATAGTGAGTACAAGAATTCGAAATGATAGGGCCATGGGAGGATGTGTTAGTTTTAGCATGTATGTAAGCCTTGAAAAGGGAACATGAGAGCAAGCTATTAATCTGAGAACTGCTAGTGATTAGAGTGATGAACAAAATATTTTAATTGGTATTAACAACTCTGTTAAGCTTGGGATTTCAAGTATTGCCCATAATAAAGTTTTAGAATGGGACTGTTGAAATTAGGAACATAAGAGGTTGGAATACATTGATTATTGGCTAAATCCTTAAGAAATGATATGGTATGATAAATTTGGTAAATTTACATCTCGTATTAGAAGTCTAATAGTATTGGGAAGAATCTGAGTTAGAGAACATAAACCAGAAGGGATTGTTGTACTGATACAGGGCCTGGCGAGAGCGGGAATCCGCCAGGCGATAACCATGGAAAAATAGAGCACTGGAACGCAGGTGCCTGGCGGCGCGAGTGGTTTTGCCAGGCGATGGCCTTTCAACAGAGGGCTACTGAGTCTTGTGCGCCTGGCGATGAGGGCCCTTCTGCTAGGCGGTACCTGCAGCGAGAATGAATCAGAGGCGCTGTGCGTCTAGCGGTACGCGACATTCGCCAGGCGGTCTGGGAGCTGACAGCGCCTGGCGGCACCTGTCCCCCGCCAGGTGATTTGTACTGTTGCAACTTGAAACTTTGATTTCGTATGTGTGATCTACAAGGCTTCTAGTGATGCTTTAAAGGTGGGATCTCTGGTGTTCCTTGACTTGTGACTCGGAGCGTATCCCTTGAGTTGTGGCTCGGGAGAGGGGTTAAGCACGTGGTATTCCTTGATTTGTGGCTCGAAATAGCATCTCTTGAGTTGTGGCTCAGGATGGCAGATGAGCACGAAGAACCCTTGAGTTGTGGCTCGGGTTGGCGAGTGTTGCCGGTGTGAGTGTGCTGGTTGTGGCCAGTACGGATGGGTCCAGATATATTGCTCTCCTCAGTAGTTGGCTGACGAGTTTGGTAGCCTTGGGACGTTGCAAATTATGTTCGCATTTGGGAACTCCACCTGGTGTTACAGTGTATGATCTGTAGCAATGGTTCTCGCACATGCTCTATCGGTTGTGGCCGATAGGTATGACAACAAGTCATCTTGAAGTATTCACTAGAAGATGTAGAACACGAATAATCTGATTGTGCTCAGGTGGCATGAATTAAAAGATGGAACAATTTGGGATGTTTGTGTTATTCATAGTGACGTGTGTATATGTATGTATATGTATGTATGTATATATATATATATATATATATATATATCTGTAAAATTATATATGTTTTATCTGTTAAGCTCACCCTATCTACTTATGTTTGGCGATGATCGTATACGCGGTATACGTGAGCAGATGGTGTTAATGTAGGTGATTTTGGTGAAGCTTAGCTGCGGAGAGGGGATAGCTCAGGGAAATCTTATGCTTTGTTTTATTTGGTTTTGAGATTAGTTGTAAACCCTTATGGGTGTTATTATAACTTTTGATTTTGGTGATTGATGGATTTGAACATTGTTTAAATTATTTAATAAAGATTTAAATTTTCCCGCGTTTTGGGAAAATGAGGTATTATTAAATGCTATGTTATTAATTTACTTCTTTATTTTATTAAAAATCAGTAATATCCTAACGGGATGTTACAGAAAGCATAAAAGATCATGGTAGATGTGTATGTGCTTTTGGGAGATACGTTGCAGGAAGCTAATGCAATGGTTGCATCGACAAGTCAAGAAGAAGCGATGTTGATGTGACATCGTAAACTTGGGTATAAGTCAGAGCGAAGTTTGCAAATCCATGCAGAACGTAATCTCTTACTCGGGCTCAAAAAGGTTGTTTTATCTCTACACGAACATTGTGGTAAGTCAACAAACATAGTCATAGATCGCAGATTACTAGTTTGACTACCAAGAAAAAGGAAAACACAAGAAGACTTGATTTATTCTGATGTAAGGGAATCACCAGAGTTATCACTAGGAGAATCAAAGTTTACTCTAGGAGATTGTGGGTGTACTACATCAAGAGAAAGTCAAATGTGTTGTTACCAGTTCAAGGAATCCAAAGCACGAGTAGAGCTTGAAACTGGAGAAAATTAAGTGCTTGGGCTATGCTAACAATGTGAAGGGGTACCACCTGTGGGTCCTACTACCCACAAGGTTATTGTTAAGCAAAAATGAAATGATGCTCCAATCAGAAGGCGTTAAAGAACAAGAAAACTTGGTTTGCATGGTTGAACAAATCTCAGTACGGTTTAAAGAGAGCTCAGGTGTTCGTACCAGAGATTTGATTCCTTCATAAGCCTCAGTTATAACAAACAGGGTGTTTAGACCATTGATGTTGTATGTGGATGACATGTTGGAGGTAGGCCCCAACAAAGTTCAAATCCAGGAATTGAAGGCGTAATTGGCTAGGGAGTGTGAGAAGAAGGACTTGGAACCAACAAACAAGGATTTCAGGGATGCAAATTCACCGAGACAAAAAAGATAGGAAGGTTTGGCTTTCTCAGAAGAAATACTTACTGATAATCTTGCAACGCTTCAACATGCAAGATTGCAAGCCAATTTCTACCTACTTTCTATCAATTGTTCCTCACGTATGAGTCCTAGCAGTGAAGCAGAGAGGATGGAGAAGTCTCGTGTAACATCCTAAGGAATATTACTGATATTAAATAAATAAAATACAAAATACAATAATTGTCGCATTTATTATAAACTATTTCCCAAAACATGGGAAATTCAAAACTTTAATATATAAAGCCATAAAACCAAGAGTCCATAATTCATAAAACTGAAATACAAAATCAATGGCTCCCGCCAGGTTTACATAATATTCTCAAACAAAATCATAAACATATACTATGTGTATATACAAAATATCCCCTGCTAGCCCTCGCTCCGAGTCTATGCATCTCCTGGCCCACCTGTCACATCATAATCTCCCGGATAACAAGATACCCGATCATCGCCACACACACACAGATAGGGTGAGCTATGCACAATGAATATAAACAGATATAAGAACAAACATGTTTCCCAACCCAAATAACATAACTACAATTTCTTATATTTTCAAATCACCCAACCATGACCTCATAGTCCTTCACTGAGTCATATGCATAAACTAGGTCTTGGGACTTCCCTGTGCTCTCACGAAACTAACTCATTCGTGGTCCAACCCTATGAGCCTATCCCGCTCATAGTCCTGCCCTACAGACTCCTCGTTTGTAGTAAAACATCCAAGTCTCATACTTGGACCCTGGCACACACGCAATCACCATACTATGGACTCCTCGCCCAATAGTAGCCGACGGGAACATCACAGTTCCTTGCCCATCATGCGCCCGACACATGCAATCACCATACTAAGGACTCCTCGCCCATTAGTAGTCGACAGGAACTCAACCAGTTCCATGCCCATCATGTGTCCAACCTCCGAGCACATCCCAGACCCCTAATGGACTTAGTCCTTCAAGCCCAAACACCACACCACATGCATATACAACCTAACCTTAGTATAAACAGCCAAAACACACTCCCAAGATCATTCAAACATGAGAAAATCCACATAAACTCGCTTAAGCCAGAGCCTCTCGCCCAAGCTAAGCCCTCTGCTTCGCTTAGGCTAGCTCACCTCGCTTGGGCAAGCTTAAAACAGCCACAACATCACATTATCTCGCTTAGGCGAGATTTCCTCGCCTGGGCGAGCGACATATTCGCCCAAAACCACACCCAAACCTCGCCTAGACGAGTATTCAACCACACACACAAGAAAGCACTTCGCGGACTCGCTTAGGGGAGCCACTCTCGCCTAGGCGAGAGTGTCAGTCGCTCAAAACTCCAAAACCTCTCGCCTGGATGAGATATCGCGCTCAAACTCTCAAGTTCTCCTCGCGACCTTGCTTAGGCGAGTGCCTCTCGCCTGAGCGAGAGACCATGTCGCTCAAACCTCTCCTTGGTCGCCTAGGTGAGAATCACGAATCAGAACTCAATGTGAGACTCTGCAATTCTCACTTAGGCGAGATGGACCCGCTTGGGCGAGACTTGCAGGATCTCGAGTCTATTCCCGCACACATTTCACCCAAAACCAATGCCAAACATCATTCAAGCACTCCCAATACAAAGTAATGGCAAGCAACATCAAAATCATGCTTGCTATTCCTATGAACTACCAACATTCGAGTATAAAATCATCAATGGTACAAATCCATACTAAACCCTTACACTAATCATATAATGCATGACATGATTATGCACCCTATCTCAAACAATCAAACTCCCAATCACTGCACATGATACACGAATTTCATGCCAAACAGAAATCAATTGAGAAAGCCATGATACAGAATCATACACAAATTATGAAATTCACACGCACAAAAGAAAGCTCCCCTAACCTGTGAATCTTTGCTTCCAAAGGTTGCCTAACCTTGACTTTGTGATTGCTAGAACCCTCCCTTTTTGCTCTCTCAACCACCACCGCTTTGCTCTCAATCCCAATTAGCTTTCGTAGTCAAAACTCGTGATCCTTTCTCACTCAAATTTTCAGACTTCCAAAACCCTTCTAATGGCCTAATTCTCCCTTTTTATATGACTCCTAATTGTGGTAAAAATAAATAAAACGAAAATTGACTTTTTAATGCCTATTATTACCTTTCATAAGCCATTATGGACTGTTTTTCCAACTTCCTTGGCTACCCATTACCTCTAGGGCTTTCCCACCCTTTCACATTCATACCACAAGTATTATAGCAAAAATAAAGAGATTAATTTGTTCTCATCAAGGTTTGAACCCGTGACCTTCCACTCATAAGGCCAAAGCACAACCACTATGCCAATTCACATTTGGTGATACCCTCCAATGCAAAATAGTTTACATCATCAATTCCATACTCATACATATTATTAAAAATAACAATAAAAAACAACTCATAATTGATGTACATAAGACTTGAACCCAAGTCCTCTCACACAAAATCAAATACTCTCAACCACATGAGCTAAAACTTTTCCACGTCACATTAACCCACAATTAATGTCATAAAGGCTCTTTTTTACTCACATTTATTAATTAATTAATTAATTAATTAATTTCACGGGTCTTACATCTCGAGTATCGAGTGCATCGGTGGTGGACAACCTTATGTGTGCTATGATGTGTACAAGATCTTGCACAAGCAGTGGGAGTGGTTAGTAGGTTCATGACGGGTTTGGTGGAGAGCAGTGAAGTATTAACAAGAGGTCCTTAGGAGGAACCTCAGGTGTTGCATTGTGTTTCAGAGGATCAGAATTATGTGTCAATGAAGTCTACGTGGATTCGATCCTACTGAAGTTTATCAGAAGAACAAGCAATATGAAGGCAGAGAATAAAGCATAGTGTGAAGATTTGATTAATTTCATCAAAATCTTCAAGTGGGAGATTGTGAGAAAAGAAGTCCCACATCGATGGAAACTTACTTAGGGACTTACTTTTAATGTTATAAAAGGAGTCCAGTGTTTCCTTAGAAAATCATCCCAAAGTCTCTCCCATCTTATTCCTTTCGTTTTTTTTGGCTTGAGAGAAGAATTAAGAGAGAATAGTAGTTTCTCCCCTAAGAGAGAAGGTTAGTTTCTCCTTTAAGGTTCTCCTTGTATTAGTTTTTCCTATTTCCAAGAGAGGGGTTGTCATTGTTTTCTCCTTGGGATTAGAGAGAATGATATGTAATTTTTCTTTTCTTGAATAAATTAAATTCATTGCCTATTATCTGTTTTTGTTCCTTTATTTTCGTATTTTATTTTAGTTGTGAGTACTTGTGCTGGTACTCTGATACCCAACAGAAAATACATATTATTTTAAAACTCAATTTTGTAAAAATAAATTAAGTTTAAATTTAATTTTTAATATAAAACAACAACGTCATGATATAGAGTTTTTTGGTGTGACAAATGAAGTTTTATAGTGATTTTTATAAAGTATTAGGACTAAACTTGTGTTTGGATTGGAAAATGAATTTAGACCGGTAAAAATGAGTGAATTTGAAGAGAAAGAAAAGTAAAAATGAAATTGTTTGAATTAATAGAAAGTTAATAAAAAATGAAGAGAAAATTTGTAAGAATTTGTAAAGGATTTAATTGATATGGATTATAAAAGAATGTTATTTTATTATTAGAATTATTTTTATTTTTATTATTATTTTATATTATTATTATTATTATTTATCTATCTTATTACTATTATTATTATTATTATTATTTATATTAATATTACAATTTATATTAAAAATGAACTTTTCTCGACTCCTTACACATCCGAGAGGAAAAAGTCCGATACGTTAATTTTTATTTGATACATCGTCTTGAGCAAAAATTAACATATTTCTTAAATTTTCACGAGCATAAATACTTTATAATTCGTTTTACGAACTAAACACAATTTTTTATAACAATCTAAAGATAGAAAATATATTAATTCAATAATATTTGACCTAATTAATAAAAACTTAGATTTGAATGCAAGGTGATTCCAAAACAGTTTTACATTGTAACAAAAATCTAATGAATTTTATTAATCTTTTATTTTATTCATTAGACTAAGTTTAACATATTTTCTTTTTGAAAGTTTAACTTTTACGTCTTTAAAAGAGAAATAAAATAGCCTTTATGTTAGTTTATAATTAACTTTATCATTAAAAAGTCATAAAACAACACATCTCTTTTAAAATATTTTTAGTATATGTAATGGCATCTTTTAATAATCATTTTAATAATAAAAAGCATCTTTTTTTTTCTCTTTCTTATTTTATTTTATCCTATTTCTTTTATATACTTTGTTTAGAGTACTCATTATATATAAGATAACTTGTGGCTTAATTTGCTATATAATTCAACTCAAAGAGATTATGTAGAATTTCTGTGATTGAGTAAATCCAATTCTAAAACTGCACCATTTTTATTTTCACTCTTTTCTCTTCTCTTACTTTTCAACCATCTCCACATAATCTTCTACACTCCTCTCACATCAACGATAACGACAACGACTTCCACTATATGTGTGACAACATTGTAGCCTTTGCCTTCTCCAAAACTAGGATGTAATACATTTTTATTTGTTAAAAAAATGTGAATTTTAATACAAAGGAGCTAGTATAACAATTGTGTTTATTAGAGATAATAGTGTAAAGGATATTTTTTTACCAATAATGTTTGATAAAAACTTAATAATGTTTTAGTGAAAATTTGAAAATTGCATCTTGAAGGACATAATATTGTAAACAAAAATGGTAATAAGTTTTACTAAAAAAAAGTAATGAAATTTTAGGAAAAAAAAAATTCTATTCGTTGGATAAAGAGAGGGTTCACTTTTACACATGAAAGGCAGTAATATAATAGTTTCATATTTGGTAATGTAAGCATACAAAATATTTTACTAATTATTCTGTTAGGTCTTCTTTTAAACCGGTGCCTACACTTTTTAAGGTATTAAGATATTTGTTTTTTTATATTATAAATTATAGGGTTAAATATGTTTTTGTCTTAACTTTTGATGAAAACTAAAATTAATTTTACTTTAAACCAATTTAGTCTCTCATATCTAAAAATGTGTGGATTTAGTAATTTAATTTTAACCAAATTTAGTTCACTTTATTTGACATTTTAAACACGTTTCTTAACTAGCATTAAACTGAAAATGTGTCAAACAGTGTAAATAACTCAAAATGTTATCATGAAATATCAAATAAATTTAACAAAATTTCGTTAAAATAATTAAATCCACACATTTCTAAAGAATGTGAACTAAATTGGTTTAAAGTTTCGCAGGGAGATTAATTCTAATCAAGGATATAAAAAAATTTCGTACCCATGAGTATTCGTGGATAAAATCCGCAACGGATAAGAAATGAATATTGTAAACGGATACCAACGAGTAATGGGTATGAGTATTTTGTATACCCGCATGTTAACGGGAGTAATACGAGTATTATAGTATTCGTATATTGGATACCCATACCAACTATACTCTATTTTAAATTTAAAAAAAAAAACATGATTAAGACATTAACACATTAATTTTGAATGAGTTATTTTTTATCAATTGATTTTAAAAAATCTCCATTTCTTTGTAAACTGACATTAAACACTATTTAGATGAGTTATTTGCATTTGTTTGAAAGTTATGAATGTTATTTCTATATAAATTTAGGATGAAATATGTTTTTGGTCCCTTAACTTTTAGTGGGTCCATTTCAAAACTTTGACCAATTTAGTCCTTCATCTTTTGAAATACGTCAATTTAGTCCTTTTAATCAAATTTTGTTAAGTTTATTTGGCATTTCAAATGCGTTTCACAATAGTAATTGACTTAACATTAAAGCAAAAATGTGTCAAACAATATAAATAACTCAAATACAATCCTGAAATACGTACGAAACATCAAATAAACCTAACAAAATTCGATTAAAAGAACTAAGTTCACGTATTTCGAAAGATGAAAGACTAAATTTGTCCAAAGTTTCAAAATGGACTAATTCCAAAATTCATTGAAAGTTAAGGGGCCAAAAACATATTTAACCCTTAAATTTATAATTAAAATATGTTGTTAAATATTAAGTTTTTCTTTTGTAAATATCCGTGGGTACCCGTGGATATTAAAAAAATATATGGGTACCCGCATAACGGAGAAACTATTACATGTACCTTACTCGCCCTTTTGACCTCTCTAATTTCTATTTTCACTAAAAATTAAGACACAAAAACATATTTAACCCTATAATATATTAAAACACAGTAGAAATATTGAATAAGTGTGTTGTAGTGCATACAAAACTTTCTCCTTTAACCCTTTAACCAAAAATTAGGTAGCATTTACCTAATTCTTTAAGAAAAAAAATATAATAAAGTTGTAATGAAAATGAAAAAATGAAGGAAAGCAAAGTATCCAACCCTTTAATATATGAAGATAGCGAAATTTTAACACAAGAAATAAAAGAAGGAAAAAGAACATTCCAATTTTCACATCTCTAAAGAAGAATGAAATTTACACAAGAATTTTTCAATAAATTTATATTTGTCAGGTGGATCATCAATTTATTGGATCCACACTGATTTAATTAAGAAAAATAAAATAGGTATTTTTCTTTATGGACTCTCAGCCAATTATGCAATTTAAAATATACAACCCTTACACTAGGTTTGTTAGGAGAGAAAATAGAGTGAGGGATAGAAGTTGTGAAGTGCATCTGGTGAGTAAAGAAAAGAACCCATTAGAGAGATTAAATAAGAAAAGAGCAAACAGTTTATCATATGCAGAGAAGTGACCTTGGAAAAAATATTTTATTCATCATCTCATATATTGAAATTCCTTCTATTGCTTATTTAAGGATAATGATATTTTAACCTACTTTTTTTGATCCATTTTTAACCCACTACTTCAATCACCATTAAATAATATATTTTGATTCTTTTTAGTGATGTGATGCGATGATCTAATGGTGATTAGAATGATGGGTTAAAAGTAGGTCAAAAAAGTTGATTAAAGTATTATTATCCTTATTTAAAGTACACATTAGGATTTGTTATCCACCTTTGTTTCCGCTTGTTTATATGTTATTTTTTTTAGATCTTCCCAAACATATTTAACATTTTGTAATTTTGAAATAAATTTACGAATATGTTTTTAGGCCCATAATATTTTAATTCAGGAATTCTTGTTCCAAAAATTAATTAATATTTTTAATTCAATAACTTCATTTAAATTTTTTAAAATCCTTAAATATTAATCATTTGATTAGATTTAGTTACTTATGTTAAGGACACAATTTGTAACATGTGGAATTTAATCCTCTCAAGCCCCAAGAGATACATCAATGTTTAAAATCTAAGTTTTGTATCTTAATCAAATTTTCTCCGATAAGTGAGGTTTTGTTCATTATATTAATGTTTCATTTGAACTCAAGTTATGTCCAGGTTGACAGGAGACAGAATTACAAATAACATATTGAAAGAATATATATATATATATATATTTATTTATTTTTGTTTTTTTATCTCACATATTTTTAAATTTGAAGATCAAGCATATATCTTATGAAATTAGTAAGCTCCAAAGGAATTAGATAAAGGCCAAATAGAAGTGACACTTGTGAATAGAAGGTGGATGTTGGAAGGAAACCCTAAAATTTTGTTGTGGGACATGGAGAAATTTGAAGGATAGAAAAGAAGACAAACACGAGTCTTAGTGGTGGAGAGATTTAAAACGATCAAGGCAAAAACTGGTGTGCGAAAAATGTTGAATTGAATTTAGAATCAAGAAAAATAATCATGTTTTTGGAAGATAGCTGGGTAGGAGAATGAGCAATTAGGTATAGATTTCTTAGAATGTATTTAAATGCAAATAAGAAGAGAACAACAATTAGGGAATTATAAAGGTGGAATGAGAATAAGTAGGAGTAGTGTTTCCCGAAAATACTGCTACTATATCAACAAGGAATGAGTCAGACATGTTAAGAGCATGCATTTATGATGAAATTATAATACATTTTTTTTAATACACAACCAAAAAATTAGGAAAGTGAGACAAGTATCATAGGAAAATATAACATACCTTATAATAAAATAAATAAATAAAAAATGAAAACTCTTTCAAATCCATAAAATTTGGATCTTTATTTTATTTTATACAGATTTTGATTACTTTTGTAGTAACTACTCAAAATAATTGAGTCTCATCATGGCCAACCAAGTAACTTAAGAACATCTCATCTTGAGTACTAACTACTCATTTAAATCACCAAGGTTATACCTCCAACTATAAAAAGTCAAATCTTTATTTATCACAAGTTTTATTTGGATACTAAATCATATAATTGTATAAATAATTGAATAAGATCAGTGCATAACTAAAAAGAAAATAAATAAATAAAGAGGATTAATACGTGACTGGAGATAAATATAAATAAATAAATGAGAGTAAATATAAATTAAATAAATAGGATCAATGCATATCTGGAAATGAATATAAATAAATAAGTAACAATGGGAACTAAATATAAATTAAAATGAGGCTAGGCAGACCTCACTTAAGGTAAATATACAAATAAAAATAATAATGAATAGATAAAAAAATAATAAAAGTAAGAGAATAAGGTGATAAATGTCTCATTTCCTTCCCTTTCCTTAATTATTACGGAAGACATATCCTAAAAATTTGTAGCTACTATGTGAATGACTTCGTTAACGTTTTTGTTTTCTTATCTTCTTTTTCCTTCATTGTTAATCTCTTCTTTCCTTTCTCCCTTCATTCTACTCCTATTTATAAGCTTTCTTGCAATCATTACTTGTTATTCAATTTGAACCTAAATTCCTTTAGTTTGGCATTCTGGTTTGATTGAAATTTCTCCTTAGAAGATTTGTTTTTTCTCTTTTGCTTCCACGGTAAAAATGTATATGCTTTATAAATGAGGTTAATAAATGTTTCTTTATCCCACTTTTTTTTCTTTCTTAATAATAGATTAATTTCTCCCCATGTATTCACTGTTATCTTTTCTTAAATTCATTCAACCTAAACTTATTCTTATCTATTTGTTACAGAGATCCATTTATATAACTAAAGGATTATCTATGTCAGAAAATTTATCGTTCTTTATTTTTCATACGTTATATATATATATATATATATATATATATATATATATATATATATATAATAGTTATGTATTCATAATTTATTATAATAGATATATTATTATTTCTAATAATATGTATATTATTTCTTTTTGCAATAGATACATATTAAAATGTTTATAAATAAAGTAATATATTGTTTATTGATAATATAATATATGGATGTTACACGGTCTAATATTCACTTTAAGCCAATTGATAAATGAAACTTATTATATTACATTTGTAAATGAAACAATCTTACCTTTTCTAATTTGAATATTAAAAATTTAAAACACCAAAAAGTTAAAAACAATATTACTCAAATAATTTTTAGATTTATTTTCAGTCATATGTATCATCTTAATTTGAAAAACAACAAAAGTAAAAACAATTAATATAGATTTAATGGACGCAACAAATGTGAGTGAAGGTAGTTTGTTTTCACTAATTTAAACAGAAATGTAATGATGAAAACATGACATATAAGTATATTCAAGCCACCCTTCTCTTGTGAACAGATATTTGAAGAGAACCAACTTGAAGATAACATTTTACAAATTTAACTTAAAACATAACATGATAATCAATTATGTTAATATAATCGATTATGTTTGCGTTTACGTTTGTAGAGTAAACATAGTTAATAATCAAATATGTTATAACGTAATCAATTATATGATGTATATAACCGATTATTATGTCAAATAACATAATTAATTATTATATATTATAATGATAAAATAAATTTCTACAATAATATTTAATAAAATAATAAATAATAATAATAATACAATAAATTTCCATAACAATAATAAATGTATATAATAGTAAAATAAATATAATAGTAAAATAAATCTATATAATAAACAAAAAATAATTATAGTAAAATTGAAATTAGAATATTTAGTTTAAATTAGTTTATAATAATAAGGGTAATTTAACCACTTTATAAATATGTTATTTCATAATTTTTCAAAAAAATTATTATATTAATCAAATCTTTTACCAAACCTTTTCTTTTCTTTGTTTTTTACTCTTCCTGAGTTCAAATAAAATACTCTCCGGTTACTTTCTGTTCATTTTTTTTCTTTTCTACTCTCTCAAAATTATTCTCCAATACTTAAAAATTATTTTCAAGCTTCACATATTCACTTATATTTACTCAAGTTATTAGTGTTTAAATTAGTCTTTAAATTTACTCAGAAGCTAATTTAGTAAGTAGTTAAAATCTTGATAATTAATGTTAAACACAAATTTATACACAAATTTATAAATCAATTATAATTTTTTATTCATAATATACTATTTTAATTTTTAATTTATAAATTAGTATCTAAGTTGATTAATATATTCATCAATATTTTTTGTCTGTAGAATTATGTATTATTTAATTATTTTCTTATAGTGTATGGACTATAATGAAATTTAATTATTTTTTTGTTTATTAATTCAACCAATTTATTTAGATAATAATTTTGTGAATTATTGATTATTAATTCTCACCTAAAAATATCAATTCCTTAAATGGATTTAAAGGAGTAAAGAAAAATAATGAATTAAATACATGTTTAGTTCTTAAATTTTGAAATGAAACAAAATTTGTCCAAATTTCAATTTTTGATATAGTTTGATTTTCTAATTTAAAAAATGAATAGATATAATTTTTTTAATCAATTAAGTTAATTTCTTTTGAAATGTGAGACAAATGTGTCAGGCTAACATGGAGGATTAATTCTTAAAAAAATATTACGATCACGAAACCATGAACGTGGAATGCAAAAGTACAACATTGTATTAGAAACACATATTGATAAGATCCACCAAAATCCACCGACTCCCAACTTTCGAAATGTCGTTACAGAAAAACATAACAAGAAAAACACAAGAGAAGAAGTGAAAAAGGAACTTCATTGATATATACTCGGAAATTTGAGGTTATATTCCTTTAGTCTTTTTGTATTTGTACAGTTATGTGTAAGATATAAAAATGCCCAGAAAAATACATTTTAAACTAGAAAAAAAAAAAGATGCTCCACAGACACGAGACATCATTAAATACGGGTATCGAAACAACTCGGTGTCCAAATGCAACACTCAATACTGAGAAAAAAAGAGGATGGGACTTTTAAGTTATATTTCGAACATGTTCAAATTAGAGATTTTAGGTTCCAAAACATGGTGGGTTAGGTTTTTAGATTCTTTTTATAATAACTAGCATATATACATTTTTATGATATTATATATATATATATATATATATATATATATATATATAATATTATATTAATAATGATGATATTTAGAATTGTCAAAATAGGTTGGAATCTGTGAGCCGGGCTCACCACGGGTTTGGACCGGATTAGGTTGAAATTTTTTTACAAATTTCAATACGGGATTATTTTTGACCCGGCTCATCTAAAACCCGGCTCACCCGGGTTAAACTCGTGGTGAGCCGGGTTGGTGAGCCAACCTGCAGATAAAAGAGTCACATAAATATTTTTATATTTTTTTATTCAGTTGGACTTTACAGTTGGGTCATGTTAGGTTATTTTTTTATCCAACATATAAATAATTTGTATTTTTTTCTTATTTTGGTTTGTATTTGGATTGTATTAAAGTTTATTTAGATTTTCATTAGAATTACAATTTAGTTTTGACTGAAAAAAAATAAAAAAATTTATTTATTTTTTAATTAAGTGAACCCGTGAGCCAATCCGTTTAATCCGTTAACCCGTGGTGGGCCGGACCAGGTTCGAATTTTTTTGGCTCGCTAAAACGTGAGCCGGGTTGAGTTGGCTCACTAAATCATCAACCCGTGATGAGTCGAGCCGGATAGGACCGGGTCAGGCCTGATTATCCATTTTGACAGGTTATTCTAATGTTATTAGATTAATATATAAAATAAATTTATATTTATTAAAAACAATGTGAAATGAATGAGAAAAAGATAAAAAAAAATAATTAGTGATGAATAAAAAAAAAAAGAAAAATAATTTTAAAAAAAA
>Ga0214542_1008145_pt1 | contig 17590 bp, 27 predicted proteins | sample CNSS1metaG_FD_160096 | JGI IMG/M metagenome (GOLD analysis project Ga0214542, IMG submission 160096) | Root nodule microbial communities from cowpea collected in UCLA plant growth center, Los Angeles, California, USA - CNSS1 | ecosystem: Host-associated > Plants > Roots > Nodule | place: USA... | reverse complement strand
CACTCTCTCAAATGAATAGGCTCAAAACTCTCAAACTCTCAAAGGTGAGGAGAAGGCAATCATATAGAAAACACACAAGCTAAAATTCTACTTCAATATCCACCACCTAAGATGCTACCATATCATATAAACCATTCTAAACTCCATAGCATCATTAATCAACCAAAACCGAGAGACAAGTAGATGAACCCAAACAAAGGAGAAAGCAAGAAAAGCTAATTAGAAATGTTAAACCAAAAGAGAATTGAAATGAAACATGACTAGAAGGAGGTTCAAGAAGTGACAAGCAAGAAATTAAAGGCTGGAAAATAAAAGCAAGCACCACAAAAGGAACCTAGAAATGCACTAGAATAGATGAAAACAGCAAAAACAGCAAGACAATAGTGCTCAATCATATGGCTGAAGTACTCATTGCAAAGCAGTAGCAAATGAAGTGATGAATTGACTTCCAAAGCAAATCAATAATGAAGCAATATAGAGTACAAACTCAAGCCAAAATTCATGTGAAAACGAGCACTAAAAACACACAAACACGCACAAAACAGCAATGAAACAGTGAGTTTTCGGAAACTGCAGTGCCAGAAAACGGAAATATGAGCCTCAACTTGCGTGATTTTTCATTTTTTTTGTACTCAACATTTTTGAATGATTCTTTTTTTGTATTTTTCGTCTGGATGTTAACTAAATGAGGCAAAAATCAGATTGAATTTTGGTGCACTGAGTTACTCACAAAAAATTAAAAACAGAGACTGTGCGTGCAGTGATTTGGTAGAAAACAGAAGAAAACTGGAGCAGATTTGCTCTCTGAAATTGTAGGAGATGTTCTATGGAAAGCATAGCTAAAGAACTTGATTATGAACTGAAATCAAGCATGAATCATAGAAGAACATCTTAGACACACAAAAGCACAATCCAATTGGTGAAATGGATGAAAAATAGTGAGGATTCAGGCCTTAAACATCCACACACTTCCTTGAAGGATCATAGTGTTTTGGCTATGAGATGTGGCTCAGAAACTCAATCAATTCAGTAAGCAATGCAATTAAATGGTGGAAAAGATGAATTAAATCACAAACAAAGCATAGAACATGACTTAAACATAACTGGAATGATAAAATGCAAAGAAGGACTGAATTCACCGAATAAAAATGCAGAAAACTCAAGAACCAAAGAACAAGTGCTGGAAAAACGAAAATGGAACCTAAAAACAGATTTGCACCAATGAAGCAAGGAGTACTACAAGATGAATCAATGGAGATTCATGTAGCCTCAATGTCAAACGGTGGAGAACATCAAAAACATGGAAAAAACAGCAGCAAAAGTGAAGAAAACAGTGGAGAAGGGAGACAAAACGGAAATTGAAATAGGAGACAAGTATGGACCAAGAACCTTACCCAAACCAAGAGGATGAATGCACCAAAGGCTTGGATGGCTCTAGATACCAATTGATGGACGCCCTTGGAGTAGGAGAGGAAGAAAATCCATGGAGAATGATGAGGAGAAGATGGAGTGCAGCGGAAATTGGAGAATTAGAGGAAGGAGGCTCTCGGAAATGGAGGATTTGGTGAAGATAAAGAGTAGAAGAGGAGCTATGGTATGGAAGGTGGCTAGAGGAGATGAAGGAGAAGGTTAGCCATGTATGCTCTCAAATTAATAGAAGTGTGGAATGATCTCAAACACTAGCATCTATTAGCAATTCAAGAGTAACCATTACAATATTTGAGTGGCTCTATTTATAGGCACATGGTCGGCCAAATAAAGAGAAAATGCAACAAAGATGAAATGAAAATGTAGCTTGGAGAAGAAGCTTGATTGTAGACCATGTGATGTAGTAGATGAGTCTAGATGGTGCCAAGTGGCGTATCACACTCTCCTTGCCCAAGTCACCGCACCATGCTTCCATCACATGCTCCTTGCTTAGTTCATGCTTTGCTTGCATCCAAAAGGAGAGCCACTATAGTAACTCTCGGCCAAAGGTAGCACATTGGGCTCGGCCCAAATGATCCCAACAAGTGTTCTAGCTTTTATTGAAAGCAAAGCCTAAACAATGGCCCAATTTAAATCTAGACTACTTCCTTCATGCATCATCTCATATTTTAGAGATTTCTTTAGCCCATGTAAATAATGTAAAAAACCCATGATTGACTTGATCATCTTGTGAGAGGCCCATGTGAATCTTTCTCATCATGCTTTTAGTGATTGGGCCTTGATGTGGGCTTGGGCTTGTTGATGCACTTGAGCTTGGGCTTGTTGGGGTCACATCACATCTTATCAGCCGAGGTTTTGATTCTGCCTTCTTCAACAGGTGCTTAAGAGCTGCATGGTCAGTAAACACAACAACAGGAGAACCAAGCAGATAAGATCGAAACTTTTCAAGTGCAAAAACTACCGCAAGGAGCTCTTTTTCTATTGTAGTGTAATTTGATTGGGCATCATCTAATGTCCTAGAGGCGTAATAGATTACCCTTGGCTGCTTATCAATCCTTTGAGCTAGAACAGCCCCTAATGCGTAGTTGGATGCATCACACATAAGCTCAAATGGGGCTGTCCAGTCGAGCGCCTGAATGATTGGAGTTGTGGTCAGGGCCTTCTTGAGGCAATCAAAAGCCTCTTTGCATCCTTCATCAAAGATGAAGTCAACATCCTTTTGCAGTAGGTTGGACAGTGGGAGGGCCTTCTCACTGAAGTCTTGTATGAAGCGCCTGTAAAACCATGCATGGCCAAGAAAAGAACGAACCTCTCACACAGAAGAGGGGTAAGGCAATTGTGAAATAATTGAGATCTTGGCAGGGTCAACTTCAATGCCCTTTTTTGAAATTATGTGCCCCAATACTATACTTTGTTCTACCATGAAATGACATTTCTCAAAATTGAGAACAAGGTTAGATTGGATGCACATGTTTAAAACTCTGTCCAAACTATCCAAACATGCATCAAATGAGGACCCATACACAGTAAAGTCGTCCATAAACACCTCTATGCATTTTTCAAGAGAATCACTAAAAATGCTTAGCATGCACAGCTGGAATGTGCCAGGGGCATTGCATAGGCCAAACGGCATCCTCCTATAGGCAAAAGTGCCAAAGGGGCAGGTGAATGTGGTTTTCTCTTGGTCCTCAGGTGCAATGTGAATTTGAAAGTAACCAGAAAACCCATCAAGAAAGCAATAGTGGGACTTACCTGCCAAGCGCTCATGCATCTGATCAATAAAAGGTAGGGGGAAGTGGTCTTTTCTGGTTTCTTAATTTAGCCTTTTGTAGTCAATGCAAACTCTCCAACTGTTATGCACTCTTGTTGGAATGAGCTCTTCTTTTTCGTTCTTGACTACAGTGAGGCCTGTCTTTTTGGGGACAACTTGGATGGGGCTGACCCACTAACTGTCAAAAATGGGGTAGATGATCCCAGCTTGTAGAAGCTTGGTCACCTCCTTCTTGACAACATCTGAGATGATAAGGTTGAGTCGCCTTTGTGGCTATCTCACTGGCTTTGCTCCATCTTCCAACAATATCCTGTGCATGCATGTTGATGGCTTAATACCAGGGATGTCAGCCAATGTCCATCCAATTGCCTTCTTATGCTTTTTTAAGAACGTGCAACAACCTCTGCTCTTGTTCAGCAATGAGGGAGGTGGAAATGATGACAGGCAGTTTGTCCTCCTCCTCTAAGTAGACATACTTGAGGTTATCTGGTAGTGGTTTCAGGAACCAGAGGGGAGGGAGAAATGGGTTCCACAACCTGTACCTGAGCATAATAATCAGATGCATATGTACTTCCTGCAAGATGGTTAGTGCAACCTGATTGTATAACATCATAGTCAATAGGTACAACATTCAGAGAGTCAAACTCAGTAGATTCAACATTATCCACATCATATTCAGCATCATCAGAATCAAAATCAGAATTAGAATTAGAATCAAGAACATCAATGCATGCAAATTCAGATAACTCAGACACATATGAATGTTTTAATGCATGCAAAGAGTGGAAATCAGAAATCAATCCATCAACAGCATCATCAATAATATCCACGTGAAAAACAGAATGATCCTCAGAAGGATGTTTCATGGAATCCAGAATGTTAAATCGCACAACAATATCATCAAACTCCATGGACAAAGTACCTGCATGGACATCAATTTTGGTTCGTGCAGTTTTGAAAAATGGTCTGCCCAAAATGATTGGTGCAGAACCATGTGAAAATCCCTCTTCCATATCAAGAATGTAAAAATCAGCAGGGAAAATCAATTCACCAACACGAACCAAAACATCATCAACCAAACCTGCGAGGTGGGCAACATCTCTATTTGCCTACTGAATCACCACTCTCGTAGGTTGTAGGGGTCCAAGAGAAAGAGATTTAAAATAGACAGAGGCATTACATTTATCGAAGCACCAAGATCAAGCATTGCATTTTCAAATTTATTGTTACCTATGATGCAGGGTACACAAAATGTACCTGGGTCCTTGCACTTCTCAAGAATTTGAGGAACAGATTTACCTATCAATGATGACAAATTTCTGCCCATGCTGATCTTTTCGTTTCCCTTTAGCCTCCTCTTGTGCATGCATAGCTCCTTCAAGAACTTTGCATATCTGGGAATCTGTTTAATGGCATCCAACAGAGGTATGTTCACCTCCACCTTCCTGAATGTTTCTAAGATCTCCCTGTCAACCTCTTCCATCTTTTTGCTTGGAATGGCTCTTAGAGGGAAAGGAAGAGGTATGAAAGGTGCAACAGTAGAGTGTTGGCAAAAGCAATACAAGTCTAAATGCTGAAGCAAGATTTTGATGATGATAAAAGAAGCCTGAAAACCATCTGGAAGACAATATGAAGACTACATGTTATTATGTTTAAAGCTATCTTGTAAAATGTAATTAGATTAAGTTAGAAGCAGTATTGTACAAGAAAATTCTAGTATTTCTCGAAATATCAAAATGATAATCGATTATCACTTGGAATAATCGATTATCCTGAGCTGAACAATTTTTTTCAAGAAAGCACTGGAATAATCGATTATTACTTCTGATAATCGATTATCTGCTCAAAAATTTGTTTTCCATAAACCACACTGGAATAATCGATTATCACTGCTCAAATGTGCATAAAAACGGTAAAAATGACCCAAAAATGTGAAAAACCGCAAGGGGAGACATCCATGGAAGCTTGAAGCACGAAAAATGGAGTTGGAGAGAATGGAGAAGATGAAGTAGCGGCTCCCCCTCCATGCAGACCTAATTTTCGTAGTCATTTCACCCCCTGCCACTCAGAATTACGAATCTGCCATTATGAGCTGTAGAATTACAAAAATCAACTGAATATTGATGTGGAAATGATGTGGCGACTCTCTTCAACTGAATATCAACGTCCAAGCTCCAAAATTGCTTCACCCAAATACCTAAAAGTAATTAAAAACAAAAATTAGGCCAAATAATATCAAATTAGTCGAAATTCGGAAGAGTGGCCAATAAAGCCCAACATATGAAAAACACTCTAAAGATGAACAATTAAGCATTAATCAACTGTCTAATGGGTACACAAAGGCTAGTGAAATGGAATAAAATAATGACTCATTAGTTGGCCAGGTACGGTACACCAGTCCCCTAGCCTTTGCCGACATAATATGTTGGTGAAGGATGATATGTGTTGATGTGCTAGTCGTGACCGACTAGGTGTGATACACCAGTCCCCCAGCCTTTAAATGTGATAGAGAGGTTTGGCACTGTCATTTTGATACTTTATGATGATTGAAATAAGTTGTGCTTTTTGGTGGGAAAGATTTACCACGTTTGAGATTCGTATCTATAAATGAAGATAATGTTGGCAGTGAATCCACTTTGTCTCATTTGCAAACAATCTATTCACGTGCGTTTTAGAGCTGTCCGATATCTTCCTTCCCTTCTCTGTCATCTTTAAAAGAATCAGGTATGTCTAGTAGTAGTGATAGGGTTTCGTTGTCAGGTTCGGGTAGTGAGCGGTCTGAAGATAATGGAAGTAGTCGAGACGATACTAGTGATAGGGAAGAGATGGGTAATATAGGGAGGATTCCAATGGAGAGGGTGGTTGAAGTCAGGGAAGACCCACCCGAGGAGTTGGCGGAGAGTAGTTGGCTGGCGAAGATTGGGTACGAATGGGTGGCGGCGAACGTGCGGACACAACAATCGTTGTTTCGGTGGTCACGTTTGTTAAGGTCGTGGTTAAACTGCACACCGATTTTTGAGAAGGGCGCTCGGAGGGACATAGTTGCTCCGGAGCGGGTGACCGCTGTGGAATGTGTTTGCCACGGCCGAGAAGGATCAGCCGAAGAATTCTTTTATATGTATATGTGCCATTTCTCACAGCTACACACCTGGCTGCCGTTTGATAAGTTCACCATGGGAGTGCTTCGATTGATGAACGTTGCCCCTACTCAGCTTCACCCAAACAGTTGGGCATACTTACAAGCTTTCCAGTTACTATGCATGGCGTTGTACTTGGAACCGTCTTCTCAAGCATTCTTGTACTTTTTTGTTACGAGGCCAAAAATTCTGACAACGTGGTTGTCGCTAATAAGCCGGCCTGGTCTCAACAGACTAGATGCTTTCACTCAGTCGGTCACACTTCTACACAGTTGATGGTAACACTAAATTTTCATTTTTCTGGACTGGTAATCCTTGGAGATATAAGGTGATATCAAGGGAGGATTTGTCGGTGGCGGAGAAGGAGGTGGTGGATACCTTGATGCAGTTTAGTGATAAGATGCCCACTAAGGGCTTAGTTAGGGTGTATAATTCGGTTCACCCGATTATAGATATTGAAGGTATCTTTTTGTAACTTTGAGCATTGTTATATGTTCGAGTATTTTGACGATTTGTGTGTTGTGTACTTCAGGGCATATGGCGCAAATGGGCAAGAAAAACTTGACACATTTTCAAACTTTGCCCAAGAAGAAAGCGATGAAGGCTAGAGCTGCGGGAAACACTGAGGTTCCCAATCTGCAGGATTCGTTGGTAGATGTCCATGTGCACGGTGGTACCAAAAGGAAGGCAGAGTTGCCGGCCAAGCCTAGCAAGGGAAAAGATGTAAAGAAGGTGCGAGTTGTTTTGATGGGAGTAGGTTCGGCAAATGGAGTGAAGGGGCCGGAAGCTGGGCTGATTGAGCTTCCAAAGACTACTGTTCGGAAGGATATCAAGATTAACGTGCCGAAGTCGCTGATAGATTCCATTGACAACATGGAGACAAATGCCTTGGTGAAGGCTATGGTCGAGTTTAGCAGTAAGACCTTGATACTGAGTCGGCGTGTCAGATCCTTATATCAGAGGGAGTTGAAGGAAGGAACCCAGACAAAGATGGAAGAGTTGTAGGAGAAGGTGGACAAGCATGCTGAGGAAAAAGAGGCTTGGAAGAAGGAGAAAGAGGAATGGGAAGCGGAGTGGAAGAGGCTTGCTACGTGGAGGGTGCGTTGCCTTGACTCTGAAGAAAAGTTGAAGGGCCAGATTGCAGATCTTGAGGCCGACTACGACGATATCAAGGAAAAACATGACGGGCTGGAGGGGGAGCTGGATGACCTAAAGAGCTGTATAATACAAGAACATAGTAATGGTTTTCAGAAAGGTGTGCGACAAACGACCTTTTTTTATGGGAATGTTGATGTTAATGACGCTAGGTTTGATGTAAATAAGGACATTGTTGATAAGGTACTTATAGATGAGGCAGAATCTAGCCCGGAAGGGGATGGGGAGAATGAGGTGGTTAATGCCGATGCAGGTGATGATGAGGTGGTGCTGGAGGGCGCCGAGCAGGAGGCAGCTTAGCATTTTCGATTTAATATTTCCAATTTGGTTAATGATTCTAAGTCTGTAATAACTCGTACAATGTTTTAATTGGGTATTTGCTATGAATGTCAATTTATGTTTACATTGTGTTTGTTTGAGGTTGGTTACTTATGGGCTAACTGCTTTTCATGTTTGTAAGTGCATGTTTGTTGTATGTGCTGTTTGTGCAGTTATTTGTTAAGGGTGTTCAACCCAGGCCGCTTACTTATGGTAAGGGTGGGGAACTTAAACGAATTAATAAACAAGTTAAGGGTGTTCGACCCAGGCCGCTTACTTGTGGTAAGGGTGGGGAACTTAAACGAATTAACAAACAAGTTAAGGGTGTTCGACCCAAGCCGCTTACTTGTGGTAAGGGTAAGGAACTTAAAGCGAATTAACAAACAAGTTAAGGGTGTTCGACCCAGGCCGCTTACTTGTGGTAAGGGTGGGGAACTTAAAGCGAATTAACAAACAAGTTAAGGGTGTTCGACCCACGCCGCTTACTTGTGGTAAGGGTGGGGAACTTAAACGAATTAACAAACAAGTTAAGGGTGTTCGACCCAGGCCGCTTAATTGTGGTAAGGGTGGGGAACTTAAACGAATTAACAAACAAGTTAAGGGTGTTCGACCTAGGCCGCTTACTTGTGGTAAGGGTGGGGAACTTAAACGAATTAATAAACAAGTTAAGGGTGTTCGACCCAGGCCGCTTACTTGTGGTAAGGGTAGGGAACTTAAAGTGAATGTGAGAAGTTAAGTAAAGAATGGTTGTAAAGTTGGGAACGCTTCGTATTATTCATTGAATCTGGGATGCCTTGTTAAAACCTCCCCGGCCAAAACCCTCCTTAGGGAAAATAGACCATGTGAGGAAAAAGAGTACACCCAGGGTTACAAGTGTTTGGTATCATACAATACATGTTTTTAACTAAAGTAGAACTTGAGATGGGACACATTCCATGTATTGGGTATTTCTTCACCAAAAAACTGCTCTAGCCGATATGCCCCTCCTCCAGCGTCTTCGCGTATTCGGTATGGGCCATCAAAATTGGCGGAGAACTTGTCATCCTTCTTTCTTGCACTACTGGCCATTCTCCAAACTAAGTCTCCTTTTATGAATGATCTTGGGCATAGGTTGGCGTTATATCTCCTGGCAGCTCTTTGTTTGACGGCTAAGTTGCGTATCTGAGCTTTTTCTCTGAGCTGGGGTAGGAGGTCGAGGTGAGTGGCCATGTTTTGATGATTGTGGGTTGAGTCATATAGTTCTCGACGCAGAGATGGTTCGCCAATTTCTAGGGGTATCATGGCGTTTGCACCGTATACTAGGCTGAATAGGGACTCGTTTGTTGCTGACTGAGGGGTGCACCTGTAACCCCATAGCACTTCTACCAGTTCTTCAGGCCATTGGCCTTTGGCGCTGTCCAACCGCTTGCGTAGTTCCACTAGGATAACCTTGTATGCCGCCTCTGCCTGTCCATTGGTTTGTGGGTGTTCCACAGAACTGGTTATGTGTTTGATACCCAGACCAGTGTAGAATTTAGCTAGTTCCTTATCTAAAAATTATCGGCCATTGTCGGTGATGATGGTATGTGGAACACCATATCGGAATATGATATCTTTCCAAACAAATTGCTGGACTTGCTGGGCTGTGATAGTGGTTAGTGGTTTGGATAGCTTCTATCCACTTGGTGAATTAATCGAAGGCTACTATTAAGAATTTTACTTGGCCTTTGCTGGGGGAGAAGGGCTCGAGGATATCCATCCCCCATTTAGCGAAAGACCACGGGGATAGTATGGAATTCAGTTTTTCTTGTTTCTGGTGGATGAGGTTGCCATGTTTTTGGCATGGTTTGCATTTTTTGACGAAGTCCTAGCAATCCGCTTCTATAGTCGGCCAGAAGTAACCGGCGCGAAGGATTCTGGTAGCCATAGTGCGTGCACCGGAATGGTAGCCGCAAATGCCTTCATGCAACTCCTTAATGATGTATTGCGCTTGTTCTGCAGTGACACATTTGAGAAGCGGTTGGCCATATCTGCGTTTGTAAAGATCATCGCCTATTTTAAAGGGTGAGGTCATTGATCTGGAATTCGTCATTCAGGTGGCCCACAGTAAGCTTGGAGTCGGTTTTGCATGTTAAAGATTTGACGCCAACTTCGCGGGATAAGGAAAGGCCAACGAGGATGGCTTCGTATTCGGCTTGTTTGTTGGATGTTTTAAAGGCGAAGTGGAGGGATTTCTCAATGAGGATATCGTTGGGGCCTTCCAACACGATGTCAGCGCCAGCACCTTTCGGATTTGAAGAACCATCTAGATGAAGTGTCCACTGGTCCTCTGTGCGTGTCGCCTACATCCTGAACTAGCGCGGCGCTGACGGTGTGATCGGTGGCTATGATGTAGACCAGCATGGGTTGATGAGTATCCAGCTTGTAGAGGATAGGTGGTGAGGTACGGGTGGTTTTTAGCTTTTGGAAAATTTGTTCACAATCGTCAGTCCACGTGAACCTGGCGGATTTTTTTGAGGAGTTGTATTATGGGTTGGGTTTGTTCAGCTAGTTTGGGCAGGAAGCGGGAAATGACTGTGAGGCGGCCTATGAGGCGTTGGACTTCTTTGATGTTGGTGGGACTACGCATTTCGATAATCGCTTTGCACTTTTCAGGGTTGGCCTCTATGCCGCGCTAGGTTAGCATGAATCCGAGGAATTTACCGCGGTCGACGCCAAATACGCACCTATCGGGGTTGAGGCGAAGGTTGTATTGGCGTAATGCAGAGAAAACTGTTGAGAGGTCCTACGCGTGTTGGTGATGGCTTGGAGATTTGACAACCATGTCATCAACGTATACTTCGACACATTGTCCCATCAAATGACTGAAAACTTTGTCCATCAACCGTTGGTAGGTTGCTCTGGCATTTATGAGGCCAAAAGGCATAACCCTGTAAAAATAATTGGCGTCGTCTGTGATGAAGGCGGTCTTGTTCATGTCGGATGCGGCCATGGGGATTTGATTGTAACCGGAATATGCGTCAAGAAAACTGAGGACTTTGTTTCCCGCCATGCCGTCAACAAGTCGGTCAATGTTGGGTAAGGGGTAGGCATCTCGAGGACAGACTTTGTTTAGATCTGTGTAATCGACACACATCCGCCACTTGCCGTTGGCTTTCTTCACCAGGACTACGTTAGAAAGCCAAGTGGTGTAATGAGCTTCTTCAATGAATCCTGTGCTCAGTAACTTATCGGCCTCGGCCTTGGCCGCTAGGCGTCACTCCTCCCTGAGTTTACATTTTTTCTTGGAGATATAGCGAGCTTCTTTGTAGATGGATAACATGTGGGATGCTACTAGAGGGTCTACTCCAGGTAAGTCAGCAGTTGACCAAGCGAAAAGGTTCGTGTTGTCGACTAGAATGGGTGTGATGATGGCACGCTCGTCAAAGTTTAATCAGGTGCCAAGGTTTATGGAGTGGCCATTTGGAAGTCCAGGGGGGTGGTTTCTTCGACAGGTTCGAGACGAACATCTCGGCCCACTCTAGGGTCTAGATCTTCACCTGATAGAGCGATCCCGAAGCCAGGTGGCCGCTCGATGTGATTGGTTTGCTGGATTGGGAGTTGTGGGCGTAGACTAGCCATGTAGCATTCGCGTGCAAGGCATTGGTTGCAATGGACGGTTAGGATGTCGCCAGAAGGGGAAGGGAATTTCATGGCCAGGTGAGGGTTGGAGACGACGGCGCCGAGGGTGTTGAGCGAGGGACGGCCAAGGAGGACATTATAAGATGTGGGTGTGTCAACGATGAGGAAGCGGATAGGAACAGTTTTAGTTTAGGCTTCGTCACGAAAGACGATGTCAAGATTAATGTAGTCGCGGGAGTTGGAGTTTCTGATATGTTGCCCAGTAGAGGATGCAACAGAGCTGCCCTGGTCGATAAGGACTTTCTTGACTGCGTAGTTTTTGATTTCAACAGTGATGACCATGGGGTCGTCTTGTTGGTGATTGAGGTCGTGGAAGTCGTCGTCCGTAAAGGTGATGGGAGGCATGCAGCGTCTGTGATGGGAATGGGTAATATGGTTGATGGATTGGATATGGCAGAGGTGTTTCTTTCTGGCAGAAGAAGAGGATCCTCCACTAGCGAAACCACTAGAGATGGTGTTGATAGTGCCGCGTAGGGGAGGGTCGGTAGGGGTAACATCGGTGCGAGCCGGTTGGGGGTTTTGGTTGGTGGGTTGGGTAGGGCGTCTGTTATGGCGAGAGTCGTGGGGAGGGCATCTGTGGTCAGAGCGAGGAGGGTGACGGGCTTGAGAGGGGTGATCATCTCTGTGGATGAAGCGGCGAAAGTGACCAGCATGCACCAGTTCTTCAATTTTATCCTGGAGTGCTTTGCAGTCCTCTGTAATGTGGCCACGGTTGCGGTGATATCGGTAATATTTGGTCATATCAGCATTGGGGGGAGTGGTCATCTTGCGTGGGCGGGATGAGGTTAGCTTGTAAGGCCTCATCAAGGAGGTGGGATTTGGGGACATTGAGGGGAGCATATCTAGTAAAGTGGGGTTGTCGGGGCTCTCGTGGTCTGGGATCAGGGCGGGGGTGGTGGGGTGGGGTTGGCAGCGGTGGCTGCATAGTCATTGCAAAATTTGGTGTGGCGGGTCTGCATCTCCTCCATGCGAACATAGTCGACAGCACGCAACTTTAGCTCATGCATAGAGGCAGGTGGATTGAGGTAGACATTGTTGGCGAAGGGGTCGGGTTGAAGGGTGAGGGCCATGCATTGGAGAATCATTTCTTAGTTGAGGTGTGGGGTGTGAAGGGCTGCCTTACTGAAACAATCAATAAATGCCTTGAGCGGTTCATCTTGTTCTTGCTTGATGCCTAGGAGGGAGATTGTAGTAGTTTGATTTGGGCGGCTGCCAGCGAAATGGGTTGAGAACATATGTGAGAGGGCGTTGAAGCAGTCGATTGAGTAAGGTGGGAGGGTTGTGAACCATTCGAGAGCGGGGCCTTTAAGGGTGGTAGGAAAGGCTTTACAGAAGACTGCGTCTTGGGAGGTGTATAGAGCAACATGGGTGATGTAGACTTGAAAGTTTTCGTCGGGGTCGGTTTCACTAGTGTATCGGTCCAGTGTGAAGGGTTCCCACTAGGCGGGAAGGGGGGTGTTGGTGATGAAGTTGGTGAAGGGGTGGCGACATCTGGGTTGGTGTGGTGGTAGTGGATGGGAGGGAATGAGCTGGTGGACAAGAGTGGGGAAGGTGAAGGTGAAGTTGTGAGGGGGATGTGGGTTATAGGGAGGTAGTGTGGGTTGTAAGGTGGGGCATGAGTAATGTGTAGGGTGGTGGGTATATTGTAGCGGGCTTGGTGGTGGGTAGGGTGGTGGCAGGAGTAGGGGCCGCGGTGTGCCCTGGTAGGGTGGGGGGGGAAGTGAGTGGGATGGGTTGAGGGGATGGGTGTTTGTTGGGTGGTGGTGAAGGTGTGAGAGGTGGGGTTGTATTCGCTTTCTTCTTCTGTGGGCTAGAAGGTCGAGGTTAGCTCTAGCTCTACGACGGGTTGAAACCATCTTCGGAGAAAAACGGGTAGTAAGGTGTTGTCTCGTGCCCCACGGTGGGCGCCAATTGTTCCTACAGAGAACAAATAAGATCTGTTAGGCACAAGTATCACCTTACCTATATATCCGCTATCTCCTCGGTTGGCCTCTTCCCATCTAGCAGATATCTGCTTGGACCCGGGACCTACAGAAGGGACTCTGAAGCTTAAGTCAGCCAAAGCTCTCAAAAATTCAAATCAGGTGATTAATGGAGTAATGAATGTGTACCTTTAATTCGTGGGGTCCATGTGTATTTATAGATTATTAATTATGTTTGCCTATTCCATGGGCTGGGCCATGGTTTGGGCTATGGGTGGGCCTAGCCTTGGCCCAGGCCCTTAGTATCGACTATTGTGAGCTTTGATTTCGTTAACTCTTTTAGAATGGTCTGATCCGGTTACTTCCCTAGTTGTCTTATGTTGTCCTTGTTCGTGTATTGTCCTAGGTTGGTCGTTCCTTTAGCGACTTTGGTTATGGGTTTAGGCCGGTTAGGCCTATGTCGGCCCGAGCCGGGTACCTAGGTTGTTTCCGTCATATATGTGGTGATTGATTGTTGTTACTTATTTAGTTAAGTTGGCGAGGTACGGTACAGTTATATTAATTTTATTTCAATTAGTAATATTATTATTATTATTAGAATTATAAGAATAATAATAATTATTAATGATATTATTAATATTATTATCATTATTATTAATATTAATAATATAATAATTAGTATTAGTATTATTATTTAAATTAATATTATTGTCAATGTTAGTTGCATGGGTATTAATAGTGATATTAATTTTTAACATTAGTATTTTTAGTAGTTTTATTATATTTTTATAATTTTTATCATTAGGGATATTATATTATATTATTATTATTGTTGTAGTAATAATGACTAAATAGTTATTTTATTTTTATTTATTAAAGATTATATTTTAATTACTTGTCCTCTTTTTTTGTTGTTGTATTATTATTAGTATTTTTATTACTACGAAATATTATTATTATTATTATTATTATTAGACACACATTTTACTTTTGTTTATTACGGAAACATATCTTAATTACTTGTATTTTTTATTTGTTTTTGTTGTTGATTTATCTCAACACCGAAGTAATTATTTGAATTTAAAAATTAATTACTAAAATTAGTAAAATGATAGAACTAAAAAGTAAATTTTTACAAGAATAATTGTGTAAATTTAAAAAATAACAGATAAGAGGATAAATTTGTAAAAACAAAAAAAAAAAAAAAAAAAAAAAAAGATTTTTTATATTTAATTTTAAATTATTGTTGTCAACATTAACATTAATATTAACATTGATATTAATATTTTTAGCATAAATATTATTATTATTATTATTATTATTATTATTATTATTATTATTATTATTATTATTATTATTATTATTGATAATGTAGTTATTGTTGCAAATGTTTTTTTAATTAAAAAAAATGTTATTGTACTAAATAGTTTTACTAACTAAATTTGTAATTTTTTAAAAATTTATAATTAATAATAATATTTTTAGTGGTTATATATATATATATATATAAATTTATTTAGATAAATGTAATAATAATATAATTATTATTCTATAAAAATAAAAGAATAAAGACCCGTGTGTATGCACGGGTCACTAACTAGTTAATCTAAAAATTATGTTTAAGAAAAAAAATCCTCAATGCTTATCCTATTGAAGAAAGAATCTTTGAACTTTTATCTAACAATTATTAATATGGACTTTTCTTTGAAACTTTTCTTTAAAAGGAAAAGAGCCTCCAACTCTTACTCGCTAGTCCACTACTATCGAGAGCAGGGTCGGCTCAAGAGTAAAGCAAGTAAACACTCATTTTAAGCCTCAAGGAAAAGACGACCTCCAAAAAAAAACTTTTTACTACTAAGATTTCTCCATTAAATTAATTTAAAAATTATGTTTAAGAAAAAAAGGCCTCAAAATGTTTTTTAGTACTAATTAATATACCTCTATTAAACTAATTATAAAATTATGTTTAAGATAAAAGAATGCCTAAAAAAATATTTTATTACTAGCTCTATTAAATAATTATAAGTTTATGTTGTGAATAAAATTTAATTAAATTATTATTAGTATATGTTAAATTTTATGGGTAGTAAAAATGATAAATAATGAAGTTAAACCATTTTTTAGTAAATTATAATTTTGTTTACTAGAAAGAGAATGATTATCTATCTTTGTTCTATTATAATCAAGCTAGATTCTATTTCTTCTTTTATCTCTTTATCTCTTTGTGACTTCTCTTGCCTCTCTTAACTTTCTCTTCTTCCAAGAGTCTTTTTTACATGATTTTGACATATTACATTCCTTAAATCTCTTAAATCTCATGTTGTTCGTGTATACCAATTTTTCATCATCATTTCTAATTAGTTTGTTTTTTTTTTGTGTTGTTATTTTTATTCTGTTTTGGACTTGTATTAGAATTAGAAATTTGTATCTTTTGCATAGTTTTGTTTTTCAGTCGTTTTTGATTTTCGGGTTTTGAGAGTTTTTTGTTGTTGCATATATGTTGATGAGGAAGTGAATTTTCTACAAAACTATTAATTAGATTATGGTTTAACCTCTAGGTGGATAATAAATTAATTGGAGCATAATTCAAAGTTGGATTTTCTGTAGAAAAATAATTTAAATTTAGGGAAAAAAGACTTACTATCTAGTTGAAAAAAGCAATAGTTTATTTTAATTTTTTATTAATGATTAATCTTAAAATAAACAACTCTGCAGGTTTGTGAAAAAAATTGAGACTTGAGAACAAAAAAGAGACTTGAGACTTCAAGATACTATAAGTCTACTATCAAGTTGATTTTCTTGACAATCAGAAGCAGGTTTTATTGTTTTAATTCATTTGTTTTATATATTTATCTTTAGTAGTGTTTTATATATTAAAATTTTTTATTTCATACAAAAATATATAGATATGTCAACTAGCAAATTTGAATCAAGCTATTCAAATATCCAAAAGAAGAGAAGAATTGAGGCTTTAATTGCATCACAAAAATGAGTTATGAATAAATTCGAACAATTTAAAATATATGAGGATATTTTTTTGTTTTTTATTTAGTGTTAAAAAATTAAAGTCACTAGATTATACATTTTTGAAAGAAAAATACTTAAACCTTGTAAAATCTTTAAACCATGATAATTTGTTAGATATTAATGGATTTGATTTATTTTTAAATTAAATATCTTAAGAGAAATTATAGGTTTGGAAAATAATAAACCAATTGACATCCCTAATTATATAAAAAGAATAAATTCTTTTCCAAATACATATATAGCTTAAAGAATAATGTTAACAATTTCAGTGTCAGTTGCTTCATCTGAGAGAAGTTTCTCAAAGCTAAAGATATTAACAACTTATTTAAAGATCAACAACGTATCAAAAACGATTAAATGAATTAGCACTATTATCTATTGATAAAGAAATGTTAAATGAAAGTAATTATAACAATTTAATAAATAACTTTGCATAAAAAAAACTCGAAAAATAAATTTTAAATAAAAGGTCTCATTTTTTAAGTTTGCTTTAGGCCTCCCAAACCGTTAAGCCACCCCTACCTATCATCATCGTTCTTCACCATTACTGAAAACCCACATACAAATTTCACCTTCATCTTCATTGATTCCTTCGTCCACATTCCACTTCACTGAACTAGAAAAATACATCCACTACACCTGATTCCATCATCTTCCAAAAGCAAACCACCCAAAATAGAAAGTTATAAATCTTATTCATAACATGCACAACGGAGAAAAATGGATCTAATTTGGTTAAAATTATGCATACTAGATATCAATGAGACAAAATTAAGGAAAAATACCTTGTATATGTAAAACTAATTAAGGATCTTTAAGATTTATGATTCTCGCTCGATAAAACATAATAGAGCACTAACCTTGATCCATGAGAGATCTTGTGAATATGTGTTCTTCAAATTTGTAATCTTGTGTGCTTTTCAATCACCGTTTCCCAATCTATCTCTTTGCCTTTCTCTCTCTTCTCACACGTTCTTGATGAGTTACAGTGAAAAGAACCTTATGGCCAGAGACAGAACCTCTATTCCTTTTTTTTATAAACCAACGTCCATCAAGTTTGTTTTTATTTTATCTTTATCTTTATTTTATTTTATTATCACTTCCCATAATAATAACCAATAAGTCTTTATATTTTATTAAATCACAATTGGGTCCATCATAATATTTCAAAT
>Ga0214542_1008143_pt1 | contig 17595 bp, 7 predicted proteins | sample CNSS1metaG_FD_160096 | JGI IMG/M metagenome (GOLD analysis project Ga0214542, IMG submission 160096) | Root nodule microbial communities from cowpea collected in UCLA plant growth center, Los Angeles, California, USA - CNSS1 | ecosystem: Host-associated > Plants > Roots > Nodule | place: USA... | reverse complement strand
AATGTATGCTCTCAAGGCTAGAATTCCAGCCGCAGTGGGAAACAAACCCTCCGGTGGCTCGGTGGGCCAGTATTTGGGCCTGAGGGGCCCATCCGATCACCTTTCCAATCCCTGCCGTCCGATCTAAAAAGCCCGCAGGTAAAATCGGAGGCAATTCCGAGGGAGCGTAATCAGAGGGCGGGGTCATGAAAGTAGAGCCCTTCGGTGGAGGTTTCCGCAGGGACCACAGGAAGCGGGCCCCACTGTTTTCAAGAGCCCGTGCGATCTCCCTCACCTGATCCTCACCAAAAGAACCCATGCTCCCAAAGCACAGGAACAAAACGGAGGAAGGAGGTTGCTGGTCAAGCCAATCGAAGATGTCAGCGTTGTCAGCGTGAGCGTTGGCATGGGGCTTGGGCTTTGGGTTCAGAATGGGTCCCACTGCATAAACGGCCTGAGGCCCGTGAAAGAAGGATTGGGCCGCATGGGATTCTAGCTCCTCAAACGAATTTACTATGAAGCCATCAGCTTTCTTGAGGCCCCTCCCGAAGTTCATGAAAACTTCCTCCCACTCCTTCCTCAGCGTTACGGAAGGAAAATTCCGTGCTGGGATTGGCTTCGCGAAACTCGGGATGACCCACTCGGCGTCGAACTCAGTGAACTCGGCGTTCTCCTCTTCCTTGAGGGTGTGGAGATGAAGCATCAAACCAAGGAAAGCAAGACCGGAGGTGAAAAAGACGAGTGAAGGGACGTTGAACTCTTTGGCGACATCGATCATGGTGGTGAAGAACATGTCCACCACGAAGGCCGCGAGTGGGGGTGTAGGGCTGAGGTTGGAGATGGCTTCTCTGACGTGTGGCTTTTGAAGTTCGATTGTTTCGTTCATTAGAGTTGGTTGGGAGTTGGAGGGAGTTTCGGGGAGGTTGATGAGCTGAAGACGTTGGGAGTTAAGAAGGGAATGAGTGTAAGCAGCGGTTGTGGTGTCGGATGGTAGTTTGATTACGAGGAGAGTGATGGAGATATGGTGGTGGCGCTCCAACAGAAGGTTCGCGAACTGAATGGCGGAGACGAGATGACCCGCTCCCAGACCAGGGATGAAGACGAGTCGTGCAGCTTTTTCCATGGTGGTGACTCGTTCACTCATCCACTCACTCGTAGTGGTGTGTGTGGAATTATTGAGATGGAAGTGATTGGAAGGACAAGGGAAACTGTTATGGGAAGAAACTTAAGGACAGTAGTGTTTTGTTTTCTAATGATTTTTTGGAAGAGTCAAAGTAACAACTGCCATGCTGGTCCCAAAATTCTACTACCAGTCCTTTTGTATGCTAATGGAATCAATTTTTTTTTTCTTCTTCTTGTTTTACTCTCAAATATTAATAAAATCCAAATAAAATATGACATTTAATAATAATTACACATAATAACATTTTTTATTTTTATAAAATGTCAAAAGTAAAAATATTCCATTAATTAAAGAGAAGGAAGATTTATAGAATGAAAGTTCCTTTGAAACAAAACTAAGAAGTAAAAGAAACGAGAATTTTTTTTGAGTTATCTAATAAATTAAAGCTATAAATATTAGAAAATAAAAATAATTAAATATCTATCTGATGATTAAATTTGATAAAAAAAAATTTAACCACGAAATAATTTTTTTAAAATTTATACCGAAGAATTCAAAAGAAATGTATAGTTAAAATTGCAAATTTGATGAACAAGAAAAAGTAAAATAATTAAAAAATAAAATAAAATTTTGTATCAGATTTTTTTTTTAAATAACATATAATAAAGGAGAAATGTTAATAGTAAAAATAAATCTTTTAAATTACGGAATATTTTAATTATTACGGAAACAAATACAATAAAAATATACGAACTCCTCCTTTCTTTTTAATTTTTTAGAATTTCTGGTCTGTTTAATTTATCAAAAGTTATGGTGTAGCGCAATTTCTCTCTGCACCTCTATAATTTTTATTTTTATTTTCTCAACTTTTTTATTTCAAATTATGTAATGTAATATAAATTGTATTTTAAAATATACAATCTAAAATATATTTATATTTCAAATTATACAATTTAAAATATAATTTTTATTTTGTATTTTAAAATATATAATGCGGAATATTAAAAGTTATATTCAAGATTGTAATTACGGAGATACGACAAGAAATGACTCTTTTATTAATTAAACGTGTTTCAAATAAGAAGACCCATTCATGCAATCTTGTCTGAAAAGAAAAAAACTATATGTATGAAATTGCCAACCTTAATAAAATTAGGACTGGACAAAATTAATTGAGTTGTACTAAATTAATTGAGTTGTACTAAACTGTAAAATAATTATCCTAAATTAAATTAAAATTACTAAATTATGTAACATCCCATTTAATTAAGTACGCGAAATTAAAGGAAGTGTTACAAGAAAGATAACATAAAGACGCAGTCTGAGAGTTTTAAACTCAATTCCATACAATCCATGACACACCACGATGTCCAAGAGAAAATTAGATGAAAAGATAACCAAAGTACATAAATCTAAGGACGAACAATTACGTGGGTCGCAGCCCTAGATAAACTCATACGGAAATATAAACTAGTCCACGCGGACTATGCAGCAGAATCTCCACCCCCTGTTGCCTACGGGTGTTCCTCGCATCTGTTCACACCAACAAGTTGATGATCATCGCAAAAGAGAGTACCACACAGCAAATCACACAACAAAGAAAGTAGGGTAAGCTAGAGCACAAGAGAGTTCATCCATTAAATCAGATATAATTCCACAATACCATACATTCAAATCAACCAAGCATGTTATGATTGTTTAGGCAATACACTTGTGGTGGATACCTCTGAGTTGCTCACCCCCGAGCTATGTGTTACAAGTGTTTCAATGAATCAATTTCCCTCACCACAAGGTTAGCCCTTAATGAATTTCAAGCCTCCTGCTACTCTCACCACAGGAGTCAGTCCACTCTAAGTGAGACTAACTGACCCCTTAGAGTGTCAGGATGCAATTCTTACCTTGAATCCTTATCTAGTTATATAGATGGGGCACCATCATGGGCACCCATTAACAAGGGCCATGGAATTACGTCCCGACCATTGAAGCGCAACCCTGAAAGTCTCACCTAGAGACCCCAAGGAATTATGCACTGACACAGACAAAAATATGATCACACAGTCAAATAATATTCATCATGCAAGGATATAACCAGTATGTCAACCTTTAAAGCCAATCTTTTAACATTCCAGGTCCAACTCATTCCAACTCATCATAATCCGTCCATGCACATAGGACCCAACTCATCTCGTTATCATGCCACTTTAATAATACTCATCTCATTTAGTTCACATGCCAACTTTCATACCAAACACATCATCTACAATTCATGATTCATGCCAAGCATACATAATATTCCATTATATACATGTTTCTCATCATAACATTCATACCCAAACCAATACCAATCATCCAAGGATAAACAAGCACCCAAACAGCGTACTGCCTCGTCCAGCCCCTCGCTCAGGCGAGCCCCCTTCGCCTAGGCGAGGGCTCGAAAGAGCATCCAGAAACCAACACGGGATCTCGCCTGGGCGAGATGTTCGCTCGCTCAAAAATTGAGCGGGTCGCCTGGGCGACCTTTTGTGCAAACGGGTTTAGGTGAGTCCCTGTTCATCTCGCCTAGGCGAGACTGACTCGCTTGGGCGAGATTAGCAGGTCTCGCCACTGTTTTCCTGCAACAGTTACGCACGCCAGCTCAACCCACATATATTCATACATTCACAGCTTATCACAACATCATACCAGCCACATAACTTCAAAATAACAGTTTCATAACTAGACAGAAACAAAACACGAGAGTGAGCTAGAGCTTCCCTACCTGGAAATGGGTTTGTACGGGACTTCGACACTGAAACAAGGAGCACAACAGCTCTAGAACTCGACTCGCAAACTGAAACAACGGGTAAAACGAGTTAATACAGAGTTTCTCACTGCGTCTACGAAACTATACTAGGCAGAGGCGATAGGGAGAAGAAGTACTTATGTGAGCAGAACAATGGCCAAGCTAAACGTGAATCTGAAGAACGTTGGAACCCTAGCAGAAGACGGCAGCAACAGCAGCTCTAGGAAGTGGGGTTTCTGTTTTACGAAAAGTGAGCTTAGGTTAGGGTTTGGGGCGAACTAAGTCTGTTTTTCCTTTCTGGGCCAGCCCTAAGGCCCACTGATCAAGACAACCCTAAAAAAAAGGGGCAGAATGGAAAGCGGGCCTTCCAAACTACATATTAATTAATTGTGAAGTGACAATAATAACTGTTTTTGAGACTGAACTGCTTAGGAATGTGACATTTCTTATAAAAGAAAGAATTGTGCTGTGTTTATTAAAATTAAAATCGGTTAATTGGTATTTTCGTTTGTCTTTTTCCTTTATCTTATTACATAATTTGATTCAAATAATCTAATAAAAAAAGAAATATGATTTAAATTGGAAGGACAAAGTCAGAGCCAAACTTTGAGACAAATAAAAGAAGCTACTTGATTTTTCCAAATTCCAATGCCTTTTTTTCTTTGCTTTGAATTTTCAGTTACTTCCAAATTTCAGGGACAGTCTCCCTTTTCTTTCTCTCTTTTTTTCCTCTCTTTTCTTCCTATTGCATCTCCACACATTAAACGGAGGAAAATTATTTTTTATAACTAAATTTTAATAATTTTTTTCTTACAAATTTAGTTATTATTTTTTAAGTGATTTTATATTTTACATTTTTTTTATTTTTAATATTTTAAAATCACTTAAAAGATAATACTTTATATTATAAGAAAAAATTATCAAAATTTAATAGTAAAAATATCATTATCTTTCAATAAATTAGTTTAATATGAAGTTTTTTCACTTAGATGAATGGTTAGCATAGGAGAGGCCACCTTCTTAGTTTCCATTTTTCTCATATGAATTTTCACACCAATTTAATAACATGATATATATATATATATATATATATATATATATATATATATATATATATATATATATATATATATTATGTATAAATAATATATTTTATTGAAAAATATTACTAAAAGTATTACTTAAAAAGTATAGCAATGTAATCAATAACTATTTTAACAAAAAATATATATTACTTTTTTATGTTAAAAATTATTACTAAAAGGTTGGCGTTTATAGATTTGTAAGTTCTTATGATGCTTATTATTAAGTATATATTAAATAATAATAATAATAATAATAATAATAATAATAATAATAATAATAATATATTCTACTCATACAAAAACTTTGTAAGAGAAAATTATTACAATGAATACATTTAACGTTTTATAATATAAAAATCACTAAATTCTTTATAGTCACTGTGAATCTATCAAAATGTATGTTTTTTAAGACGACTTAAACAGATAGGATATGTATTGTTGGTAATGTTTTCGATCAAATTAGATTTTATATTTATAAACTACTTGTCTAATTCTTCTCAAATTTTAGACAATAAATTTAGGGGATAACTTCCTACGACAAATGACTCTTTCCACTCCAATAGTAGGAGTCATCCTTAGAAATACCTATGTATTAAAATATATTAATATTTTAATGATGTTAGTTTTGTTGAGAAATGGATCATCTTCTTTGTCTTCAATATGACTTCTTAAATACAAAACTTGTTCATGTTCTATGGATCTTGTAGTTTCCTAACCAATTTCAAAATATAAAAGGTAGATTATTATTGCATAGTACAACCAATTACTTCAATTTGGATAAAAAGTAATACAGTTCAATTAAACAATAATGGGATTCGGTTCAAAATCAGTAGAATTTGATTAAAAAATAATACAGTTCAGTTTAAAAATAATGTTGTTTGGTTCAAAAATAATGCAATTTAAAAAAGCTTTAGTCTATAACAATTCAATTTAGTTCATATTATAGTATAATTAAGTGTAATTCAGTTCGATTTGTTAGAATAAAAAAAATTACTTCAGTTTAGTTCATCTAAACTATTTTTAGTTCAATTTTGGTGATTTCTTTTTTAATTCACTACAGCTTTTAATACTGCACTACAATTTAGTTCATTTTGGTCGATCCTAGGTATTTATGTCAATTTTTATTGTACCATAGAAAACAGAATCAAGGAGAGAAAATCAAACATTCAACATAACATAAATAAAAATGAGGCTCCATGCCCCAACAAAGTGTGATGAGTAATTGGAAAGAGTATCTTTATGGAGTTTACATCACTGCCTTACATTACACGAGGGAGAGTATATGAGAGAGAGTGAGTGAATGAGTTTAAGTGAATTTAAGAGTGAATTATCTGTTTTTTTTTTAAGAGATTTAGAGGTGATTGTAAGTAAATTTAGAAATAATTTTTGTAAAAGTTTGTGAGAGAATTGATTAATGTGATTGATTAAAAATTATGTTTTAATAGAATTATTTGTGTGATAACCATTTTGCCCGTAATTTAATAAGTAGTATAAATTAATATTTGTATGAGTAAATTTATTTTCATAACTCTTTCTAACTAGTAAAAAAAATAGTTTTCAAAACCAAGCCACCCAAGAGATCCCTTCCATGCATATGGGGATTGAATCCCTCACCCTAGATCCGATCCAAGATCGAATCCCTCAACAAATGGGATGGAATCCCTCAAGCCATGCCATGCACATGAGAGAGAAGAGAGGATAAAATTGTCATTCACCAGCTGAATCCACTCAAATCAGAGCAGAAGTAACAAGATATCATCCTACATCCCGCAAATCACCCATATGTCTTTCTCTTAAAACATGTCAAATGAACACAAAAAAACTTCATAATCCATCTTCACTTTACCAATTTCCCTCAAACGAACACAACATTAGATTGCGTTGCTTGCAATAAACTACTATTAGAAGGGATTAGGTGAGATGAATTTACGAGTAAATAATGTGTGTTTAAATTTAATAATTTGTGTAGAAAAGAGAGTGTTGATTCATGGGATTAGTATATTAATCCATCTCACTCTAAAAAGAGGAGATTTGAAAGTGGAAAGGATGATTTTACGCTATTGTCCCAATTTTGGAATTGGTTCTAAATGAATTTGCATAGGTCTGGATTCGGTTACAAAAACATTGGAACTGATCCTTCTTCATGCGCTTAAGTATATATATTAGATAAAATAAAAAAGCAAGCTACATCATATCGTACAAAACAACTATTCTTCCTATTTTTTATTTATTACACCTATTAAATTTTTATTTCAATACTATTCATCAACACTTTTTTAAAATTAATTTAAACTCATCAAATTTTAATTTTATGTTATTTTTAATTATAAGAACAAATTTGTAATTTATTTATTAATTTTTTTATCTATCATATTTATTAAATCAATAACAAAATTTCACAAATTTTAACTTTAGATTTATTCATTTTCAATTTCAAATATCTTAAAAAAAACAAACTTTTACCCTGAAATGCATTTGAGTCGTCCACTAAGTCTCTCTTAAATCCATTCTCTCACGTGAACAAAGACTTATGCTGTGTTCACTTGGGAGAGAGTAATTGAAAGAGAGTGAGTAAATGAGTTTGAGTTGATTTAAGAGTGAAATTTGTGTTATTTTTTTTAAGGGATTTAGAAGTGATGGTGAGTAAATTTAGAAATAATTTTTGTGAAAATTTGTAAAAAATTTGATTGATATGATAGATTAAAAAATATGTTTTAATAGAAGTAATAATGAAAATATCATTTTGTCCTTAGTTTAATTAGTATTGTAAATTGATCTTTGTGTGACTATATTTATTTTCATAATGGGATAGAATATGAAATCACATATCTGATCCACCATACCCCGTATCCAATCCAGCACACCTCATATCCGATCCAGCCACAAAGGATCGAATCCAACAACAACGTATCCAATCCACCAGAAATGGGATCGAATCCCTCACAAATGGCCATGGTCTGGATCAGATCTATAGTTGCTTTCAGCTGGGATTCTCACTGTGGTTGCAGTGTCACTGTGATAGAATGAGAGGGATAAACATGTAATAGCGCAACCCAATCTTACCAAATGATGGCATAACGATCGAGATTACTAATTCGATGAATTCTTGCAATCGTTGCTTATGTCATCCATACAAAAACTCTTAAACGAACACACCAACTTTAATTTCCATCTTCACATATCAGGTCTTCTTAAAGCGCACAACATTAGTCTTGCATGTGCAACAGCTGATAAACAAGAAATTATAGCAACTGGTAATGAATACAAGCATCATAAGCATTACTGTGTATGCAAAATATATATGATCGATTAGAGTAAGATACCTAAACCTGATTCATAATGTAATCAATGAAACGACCTAAAGAAGAGTGGGAGCATCCACCTTCCAACAATGTCTTCCTACTCTTTTCACTTGCTTCCACCACTCTCTTCCTTCTCTCATCATCAATCTCCACCAAATTCCTTATTCCATTTTCTATCTTCTCCGCACTCAAAACACTGGGAGCTTCACCCATGAAGTCAACCCTGTAATCCAAAGAAATCTCCAAAGCAATCTCCAGCTCACGCACCAGTAAGAACGCGTTCGTCTGTTGTTCGGCGTAGAGCGGCCAGGTCGCAATGGGCACACCAAAATGTATGCTCTCAAGGCTAGAATTCCAGCCGCAGTGGGAAACAAACCCTCCGGTGGCTCGGTGGGCCAGTATTTGGGCCTGAGGGGCCCATCCGATCACCTTTCCAATCCCTGCCGTCCGATCTAAGAAGCCCGCGGGTAAAATCGAAGGCAATTCGGAGGGAGCGTAATCAGAGGGTGGGGTCATGAACTTCGGTGCAGGTTTGCGGAGGGACCACAGGAAGCGGGCCCCACTGTTTTCAAGAGCCCGTGCGATCTCCCTCACCTGATCCTCACCAAAAGAACCCATGCTCCCGAAGCACAGGAACACAACGGAGGAAGGAGGTTGCTGGTCAAGCCAATCGAAGATGTCAGCGTTGTGAGCGTGAGCGTTGGCATGGGGCTTGGGCTTTGGGTTCAGAATGGGTCCCACTGCATAAACGGGCTGAGGCCCGTGAAGGAAGGATTGGGCCGCATGGGGTTCTAGCTCCTCGAATGAATTTACTATGAAGCCATCAGCTTTCTTGAGGCCCCTCCGGTAGTTCACGAAAACTTCCTCCCACTCCTTCCTCAGCGCTATGGAAGGAAAAGTCCGAGTTGGGACTGGGTTCGCGAAACTAGGGATGACCCACTCGACGTCGGACTCGGTGTTGAACTCGGCGTTCTCCTCTTCCGTCAGGGTGTGGAGATGAAGCATCAAACCAAGGAAAGCAAGACCGGAGGTGAAAAAGACGAGTGAAGGGACGTGGAACTCTTTGGCGACATCGATCATGGCGGTGCAGAACATGTCCACCACAAAGGCCGCGAGTGGGGGCGTGGGGCTGAGGTTGGAGACGGCTTCTCTGACGTGCGGCTTTTGAAGTTGAAATATTTCTATCATCGGAGTTGGTGGGGAGGTGGAGGGAGTTTCGGGGAGGTTGATGAGCTGAAAACGTTGGGAGTTAATAAGGGAATGAGTGTAAGCATCGGTTGTGGTGTCGGATGGTAGTTTGATTACGAGGAGAGTGATGGAGATATGGTGGTGGCGCTCCAACAGAAGGTTCGCGAACTGAATGGTGGAGACGAGATGACCCACTCCCGGACCAGGGATGAAGACGAGTCGTGCAGCTTTCTCCATAGTGGTGACTCGTTCACTCATTCAGATGTAAGTGATTGGATTGGAAGGATAAGGGAAGATGTTATGGGAAGAAACTTAAGGACAGTATTGTTTTGTTTTCTGATGATATTTTGGAGTGAACGCAACAACTGCCATGCTGGTACGAAATTCTATTACTAGTTCTTTGCCTATGTAAATTGAATCAGTTCTTTTTTTCTTTTTTTTTCCTCTCAAATATTAATATAATCACAATGAAATATGACATTAAATGATAATTATAGATAATAAATAACATTTATTAATTTTTAAAATGTTAAAAAGTAAAAGCATTCCATTAATTTGATTAAATATTAAAAGACAAGGAAGAGTTATAGAATGGAAGTTCATTTTAAACAAGGAAAATTACCTTTTGACAAACAAAATTTTATCAGACTAAACAAAGTTTCTAAAAATAGAATTAAAGTTGATTAATTTTTTATTTTGTAATTAAAATAAAATAATATTTTTTCCTAAATAAGAAAGTTTGTCAAAACTTTGATAAAAATACTGTGTTAACATATCACAGTTCTTTAAACAAAATTAAGAATTTAAAGAAATGAGAAACTAACTTTTTTTAAGTTATCTAATAAATTAAAAGCATAAGTATTAGAAAATAAAAATGATTAAATATGAATCTGGTAAATAAATTGGAAAAAAATAAATTTTATTTTTTACAACACAAGAAAAAAATGTATAAACATTAAAAAAAATGTATAACGAAAACTTTAAAAGATTATGGTGCAGCGCAATTTCTCTCCGCACCTCCATAGTTTTAATTTTTATTTCTTCAAATTTTAGTATTTCAAATTATGTAATATAGATTATTTAAAATATATTTATATTTTAAATTATACCCTTTAAAATGTATTCTTTTATTTTATACTTTAAAATATTCAATGCGAAATATTAAAAATTATATTCAAGATTGTAAATTCCAAAATACAAACATATCAAGATAGAGATTGAAATTGCGGAGGTATGAGAAGAAATTACGCTTTTATAATGTTAAATGTCTTTCAAAATTCAATGTAATTCTTATAAGGGTATAATAAGAAGAGCCATTCACGCAAGCAATCTTGCCTGAAAAAAATGAACTTCATGTATGAAATTGCCAACCTTAGAATTCAGATAAAGAAGATCGTATCTTCCTATTAACACACTTGGTTTATGTCCCTTTCTATTGCACAAAAAAAACACAGAATCAAGGAGAGGAAAACAAACATTCAACATAACAGAAATAAAAACGGGGCTCCATGCCCCAAAATGCCAAATGGAAAATGGGATTTCCTCACTTAGTGGCTTGGGCAATTATATTACTTATTGAACTGGCTTCCTCCTTGGCAGTCTCCACCAATGAATCCTGAAACCCAATTTCATATATATAAAATTGCATCAGACAGAACTCTCGAGGAAGAAACTGCGGAACCAAGTATTTCTGAACCAGAAAGAACATTGCATACCTGTGCAGCTATTAACCGTGCAATAGTTTTCTTGCTTGACTCCTGAAGCTCACCGGCAATTAGAAGTTCATCAAGTATATAATAGGCCTTCCATGATAAAACAAAATCAACAACATATGTCAGAAGAGAAATTAGTTGACCCCAAGAAAATGAGCCAGTTGATATGATCAATTATTAATGCCCATTTAAGGTGATTCAGTTTGGAAAAATAATTCATAATGACTTTGGGTATAAATCATGATACGCAGACAGACAAACAAACCTTGTGGAAATTGAATATCAAGTCCAGTTCACAGACCTGCAAATAGTGAAGCGACCATTAACCCTTATATCCTTCCTAGAAAGAATGAAACTGGTTCGAAAAGTCAGCTATGAACAGAACTCACACTGCCAAAATACCGATCAAGAATCTCTACAAAATGATGAATTATTTCAAGGACTTCTAATTCGTTGTCCTCTTCATCAATACACATGCAGAAATAAAGACTAGCATACCTGCAGCAGATATTTGTTAGAAAATAGCAAGACAGAAGAGTGTATTGCAAATGAGTAAGTAGTGGTATATGACAAACGGCCATATACACTTGTTAAATTACCTTTTATAAACAATTTTATGTCCCCGCCATTCTACAAAATTACAGAGCTTGGGAGCACGTGTAAGAACCACGCCACTGATCTCACGGATAGCCTTAAAAAATAAATTAGATGTAAAAATGGTGTATCGAGGATGATTCAAGTGGGACACAGACACAGTAAGCAATGATGCACAGGTCCATCAGTGTACTTGCAATACAAAGCTTACAAGTTAAAGAATAATAAGTAGAAGTCAGTCATGAAAATAACAAATACCAAAGGGAACGAGGGGAGCTTGGGAAAATTTCAAGAACTAAATAACTAAGTACATGTTTGCATTTCAGTTAAGAACACTTTTCTTTTACTCTCAAAAGTTCAATTTCTTCATTCTTCAATTTGCACAGTTGAATTGGCAAAAGTACTTCACTAGTTTTTATCCAAACACAGTAATTAGGGTGTGAGCTTACCTTATTTCTTTCCTTCTGCGAGTAAGGAGAATACCATTTTGTGAGCCTGACCTTCCCTTGACGACTAATGAGTAGCACAAAGTGTATCTACACTTAAGAAGAGGAGGGATAAAGTACGTTGAAATTGGAAATACATAGAGAAAGAATGTGATAGTAAAAGAACAAAAATGGCGCCTGCAAGGTGTAGATCATAAAAACATGGATGAAAAGACGAGTTATTAAGAGTATCCTAATCGCAATGGGGAAAAAGGTCCAATTATCCCAACAATCTAAAACATCGACAAAAAAGGACAAAAAGAACAACCTTCAAGATTGAGTGCCAAAACACGAAAGAGCGTTGGTCTTGAATTGAAACCATGAATCATCATCATCAAGTCCAGATTTTATGGATTTTGCGGCAAGAAAAGTGATTTGTGGGGTGATTGGGTTGGCTTATTGACATGGATAGTTATAATTGTGCTATGATGCAAAATCTAAGAATTGAATCTAGAAAGTAGGAACAAGAAAAAAAATGTCTGAATAGGAATGAGAAAACTGGATCGGAAATATAGCGTACGTAGAATTTGGAAGAAACTTTACCATTTCCCTCGATTCGCTCGCGCCTTCCGCTGCTAGGATCACGCTCCCTTCTCCTTCTCCTTCTCCCAAACCTTCGATTTTTGCCTTAATGTCATTTCCTAAATAAATCAAAATTTTATACTTTCTGTTTATTTTTCCTCTTTCTTTTCGAGTTCTGTTTTTCTGATTCCACCCCCTACCATTACTACGCGCTACATCATGGGCTCGGCCCATTAAATGAATGAGTTTTCATTTAATTGCCGTTAACCTCTATATTTAATTTTATATGATCATTTGTCAAAAAATTATTAAATTTGAGGTTAATTTAAGACCCGTTTTGGTCTCACACTAATAAATTAATTATTTTTAAAACAAATTCCTATTTTATAAAAATAAAAATATATTGTATTCAGTCTAATTTGTTGTATAATTGTATAATTGAAGTTTTTTAAAATTTTGTCAGTGTAATATGATTGACGAAGATGAGACAGGATAATAACTATTTTGAATATTTATTTATTTATATACTTAAAAATAATCAACTTAAATTCAGGAATTTATCAAAAGACAAAATAAATCCCAAAAGTTAAGAAACACTCAAAACAAATTACTGTATACGGCAAGAAAATATTGACATCATAATTAGTGAGTTGTAAAATATGAACACAATCCTTACTATTACAAGAAGAGATTAATGGATGTGATATAGAAGTGGAAAGAAAGGTATATGGAAGAGTGGGCTTTAGGCCCATTTTGCTAGAAGTGACATGCAGCCAGCCCCAATAAGCAAAGACGCGTTAACTCCAATCTGAAGCCTGCTACTTGCTTGGATCTTTGGATTCATTAAATCGGGCGCAAGAAGGTCCACCAGTGACATGTATATTAAGATACCTGCTGATGCTGCATTAAGAATACCTTCCACAATCAGAGCCCTCGAACTCTCTTCATCGTAGCTACCACTGATTATCATACCAATTGCAATCCCCACAGGTGTCGTCAGCGAAAAGAATAATGCCATAACTATAACTGCTCTTCTCTTGAATTTTGCCTGAAAACAAACATCATTATGAGTGATTGAAACAAGAGAAAAATATCACTTAAATTTGTATCAGTATAATTGAGATGTAAAAATTTACGGTAATATCTAATATGAAACAAAATTCTGCCGACACAGTTCTCTGGATGACTCCAATGACAACCTAGTCATGTTACTTTGAATGTTCGGATTCAGTAGAATCTTTACGCAGTGGTGTCACCATATCTATACGCTGGCTAATGCACACCACAAGTCAACTATTTTTGGTGTCTGGTACGTTTTTATTCAAGCCAAGCGATTTGCATCCAATACCATCATCACGTGTCTATGCAGATAAAGCATTGAAAATGAAAGACATTAATTGCTTGCTTCCTAGTACACACTTGTTTCAGTATTGTTTTTGAAAAATTACTGATATAATGGATGTGTTTCTAAGCAGTTAAATCCATTTTCGGTGTTAATCTACTGAGTTTTACTGTCATATATTACTACTGTTTAAGAATGCATGTAGTGAATGAAAGATGAAATGGCTATACGTACAAACACAAACTAAGTCAGGTTTTGTTCCTAAAACAGCAAACGTGTACTTTTAGTTTCTGTATTTTTCTTTTGCTAAAATTATAACACCTATTATAGTTTTGTGCCGATAATTAATGTAATTTTTAATTTTCAAGTTTGAGACTTAAATTCATCGATATAAAATAAATGAACGTTAAATAGTTTTCACGTGTAAAATTAAAAAAAAAATAATATAACCCATTTTTACGCAGCTGACAACGAAAAAAAGTTGAGAAAAACATGCATGGTTCAGACGGAGACACGCGGTATTACTCGTCCATCAACATTGACTTTTCGTCGGAAGTTTTGAAATATTCGAAATAATATATACCCACAATAATTTTTTAACTTTTAATTTACAAGAATCTTTTAAGTTCAAAAACCTATTATTAGGACATTTTTTAAAAGAAGAATATGTTAAACTCGATATACATATTGAGCTTATGTGCTTTGGTGCTTTATATTAATTTCGAATCTGCATGATTAAGACATGGAAAGAATTCAGTCCCGAAAAACATTAAGATGGATGAATCTGAAAGGGATTCCAAATGAGTGACGAAAAGAATAAACGAAATTGCAATATACCTGTGAGATGGAACCACCGAGCCCCATGCCCTCAAAAAATTGGTGGAAAGTTAAAGCTGCAATAAGAGGCCTTATCGTTTTAGGACTTTCAGATGCACCCAGAGAGATCCCTATTATCACAGAATGCACCACAATCCCCAACTCCAGCACCTGCAATGCGATATTTAAACATCAAAACCATAATTATAATACACACACAAAAAAATGGTACAACGTATATAACAGCCAAAGGTGCTCGCTCATATCACTCAGGAAAAGATTCTCGGTAACGTGATGTAAAACAACGATAATTTTTTTTTTTTAGTGTCAATGTTATTTTATATTTCTTTCCACATGACAACTTAATTAGCCTACGTCTTTTTATAAAAAATAAAAAATAAAAGGCAATATTATATATTGTATTTGATTTGATAAAAAGAAAAAAAAAAGGAAATTAACCTTTTGAAAGGTGATTGGACATGCCAAGAATAATAATTAAGGAGAGATAAGGGATTGAAGTAAAAATCGGGTGGCAGATAGTAGGAGAACCCACTTGTTATTTTGATAATGATGTGACGACAAAATATATTGCATTATTGTTATACTGAGAAATAGCACGAAAACTGAATAATGACCTGAGAAATAACACGATGGCGAAGGAGGTTCGTGGAAGGAGAAGACATCGAAGCATGAGAATGCTCATGATGAGTTGTTGCATGGCGATTATGTTCTTCGTCGGCAACTCGATCCATGGCGCTTAGCGTGGATTTTTTAAAATATGCAGTCGCGAGAGAATCAACCATAAGCGTTCCAATGGCGGCCACCATTGCAACAAATCCTGCGAACGGAAAATCGTGCCAGGGATGTTGACAGAGACTCGGAGGTGACAGCTTCTCAAAAGCATCTGGCAAGACATGAATGAAACCGGTTGATAATATGACCCCAGCCGCGAAGGCCTTCACCATGAAGAAGAAGTCCTTCTCCGGATGCAAGGCGGGGAAAATTTTGCTGAGCATTGGAAGCGTGACGCCGATTGCACTTGCGACCAGAATCGAAACAAGAGCTCCGATTTTGTACTTCTTGGCCAAATCCTTGTCAACCTTTTCTCCACCTTCGTCTTCGTCGCTTTTGCATTTACACTGATCGCCATCGCCGTCGCCATCAACCAGACACGGAAGAAGAAGAAGAGTGAGAAGCAGAAAGAGGAAGATCCACGTGATGTCACGTGTACAATGCGGGTGAGTTTTGCTCATTTTTGTGGAGGGAATAAAGAGAGAGAAGGGTTTAACAGAAATTTGTTGGAAGGAAAAAGGAAACCCTATCTCTACAAAAATGCTGGATGGCTATGAATGAGTGAATGAAGAATTACTCCAATAATGTTTTATATACTTAAACTTAGGGCACTTTTTATTTTTATTTTTATTTGTAGGAGACTTTTAAATAGTCTCTCTCAAAGTCAATTCCCATGTCCACACGCGATGACATAAAGCATGTTTTAGAAAACGAAATTGAAGTTACACTCAAGAAAATAAAAATATGGATTCATGTTTTATTTTACTTTAAGACAACACTGTTAAATCTGTGAAATATTGTTGCTATAACATCACTCTGTATCAGTTATCCATCACCACTCAAACGCCCCTAAAGAACCAAATATTATAAACATACAGAAAAAAAAAAGTTGTTTTTTCTTAATATTTTTTTGTTTATTTCAATCATACTTTTAGATTAAATTTTAATAATATTTAAGGGAAAATATCAATAATTACAATGAATTATTTTTTACAAATTTAAAATATAAGTTGCACGTTGAAAATATTTTATTTTATTATGAAATTTAATTATAAAATAGTTTACATATTGAAAAATGATCATATAAATTTAATTTAGTGATACAAAAATAAATACGTATCTTGGACATTCATAAGCAAAAAATCTTTGTCGGGACTAAAATTTATAATAAATAAATATTTTTAAATATATAATTTTTATATCGCAAGTAATTTACAATAGTATACATGCTTGTTTCTAATTATCAACATTTTTTTAAAATTAAGATTCAATTTATAAATAATTATCATTACATGAAAATTACATATTATCTATAGTCAATACCTATTAGTAATAACAAAAATTTGTCGATAAATCATGTTTATCAACACACTACCACATGTATGAATTTATCGATAAACTTTACCGATCGAAAGATACAAACGTTCATCGATAACTATTTATAGTCACAAAAATTGTTGGTAAATATTCATCAATAATATAAGTGATTAGGTATCATTTTCCTCTTATTTTTCCTTTATTTCATCATCTTTTTTGTTTTCGTGATCGATCATTGTGTCACCATCTTACTCCAAATAATTTTCATCATTTAGGATCTCATCCTCCTCGTATCTTTACACCACCACAATCATAGTTATTGACGTCCTCCATGTGCGTGTCACCGACGATCATCGGTGCCACCTCTGCATCACCCTCAGTCACTATTGTCACCTCCAGCTAGGAATGGCAACGGGGCGGGGCGGGGATGGGTTTCACTATCCCATACCCATCCCCGCATAAAAAATTCATCCCCATCCCCATACCCAAACCCAACGGGTATCAAACTTTTTTCCCATCCCCATCCCCACCGGGTAACGGGTATAATCTCGTACCC
>Ga0214542_1008139_pt1 | contig 17610 bp, 13 predicted proteins | sample CNSS1metaG_FD_160096 | JGI IMG/M metagenome (GOLD analysis project Ga0214542, IMG submission 160096) | Root nodule microbial communities from cowpea collected in UCLA plant growth center, Los Angeles, California, USA - CNSS1 | ecosystem: Host-associated > Plants > Roots > Nodule | place: USA... | reverse complement strand
AAAAAAAATTATATATTTTTATATTTATATATATATATATATATATATATATATATATATATATATATATATATAATTCTTTGCTGATAAAAAGAAAACAGATTTGGAATGTGTTATAAAACCGGATTTCGATATCCTGTTGATAGCCGAAAAATCTCATTTCCTGAACAACCTCATTTTATTATATAATTTCCCATCATTTTCATGCTCAATACACCAGTAGAAAATAATAAACAGGCAAAAAAACTGAGTAGAAATGATTTAAGACATGCAATCTAATCCAGGAGAAATCAACCAATTGAATAGCCAATATATCATGTAGGGAAAATGTCATGAAACCTGAGTTCTAGGGGATAAAATTTTAGATTCATCTACTAAACGGAAAATTGGTTTAACTATTGTATGGACTGGACATAACAGTACAACAACTTTTAATTCAGGGAGATTAATATTCCCCGAAAAATATATGGTACAACAAGTTTTAATTTGTGGGGAATAATATTCCCCGGATAAATGAAATTATCTGCGATTGTAAGGTGGTGGCATTGCATCCTTGTTCCGTCGTCTATCTAATGAAGAATAGTGATTGGACGAATGATGGGCATGCTCCCGGTGCCCACTTGCGTTGTTTCGGCTGTGGTGACTAACTTCATGACGATGCCTCGAATGGTAATTTCTTTCATGATGATATGATCTAGAGTTATGATAGTCATCTTTTTGGTTAGAATTTGATTGCTGACCTGGTGGGAGGTTTTGTTTAGTAGGAACAGCATCGTGTCCTGGGCGTGATTCATAAGACACTGGTTCTCGATGACCCATTGGTGCGGGATAAGATTTAGGAGGTCCATTATGCGGCCGGTGGCGGTAACCAGTAGTGTCAACCTTTGCCTGTAAGGAATTCACCACAAGTCTATGTGCAGCATCACCAAGCTCTCGACCAGTAATAGATCCTGGAGGGTTTTTCCTGAAACAAATCATAAGTTTAAATTGGATTCTGTGACTAATGAGTTATATTAAAGTAGAAATAGGACGGAAAATTGGCAAAAATCAGAGAAACCCATGACGAAGTAAATCCCCTCAAATGGGATGAAGCCAAAGGATTTGTGGTTTTTTATTTTTATTTATTAAAAAGTTTAATAAATATTTAGAACACGAAATTTAAAAATAAACTGTTAAGAAAAAAGATGTTTAGTTTTGTAATTAATATAAAATACTTTTGATAATTTATTTATTCATTTATTTTCAATTTTTGATTTATCCACATTACACTTTTTTACTTTATTTCTTATTTTTCTTTAGTTATTTTCATTTCATTCCTCCTGGTTTCTTTGCTCCAAACTATTTCACATGGAATCAAAACAATGCATAAAACAAAGTCTTACCTCCAATTTTCAGCATGGTGTCTCCTACCTGAATCTTGATGCCATAAAACAGGTTCAGGTTGTAGATCTCCAATTGTAACAGTCTGTGTACAAAGCACATAATTTTATTTTTCAAATACGTTACAGAATAAGTAGATGAAACACAAGGAGCAATGTTACTTTAAACAGACCAGTGCCTTTATGCGGCAAACGTTGAAATTGAAAACTAAAAAGGGAAAGGGACTTGAAAATTGGAGTAAATACGAAGCTACTAAATTTGATACCTTTTTTGGAAATTTAACTCCTTGTGGTGGTCGGGTAATGTGTTCATGTGCATCTGGGAGTCTATATATTGCACATCTGAGCAACAAGGGGCAGATAAGATAAATCATAGCAACTTTCACCGTAAATGGTGTCCTTACGAAATTATATCCAGTATCGAGAAACTTACATAACATGATTGTCCATGATATCTTCCATGCTTGCAATAGAAGACCTAAAGATAGGAGGGCAAGGTTCTCCACCACATAAGGATATGTAACCATTCATTCCACCACTGCATGTATTCCTAAATAACATCAGAAAATAGTCCGGCAAGATATTAAAATTTCAAATTTGAATGTGTGTATGTATATGAAAAAAAAAAAGTATACAAACTTGACAATTTCATGCATTTGAAAACTGCTGTGACTTTCTATAGCAGCATCTAGTGTGCTTGTCTTTGGGGAAAAAAATCATATCCAAGATACGGCAAGGCCCACTCTAATTACCATAATATATTAGTATGTTTTACCGTAACAATGTGCCATATCTAAGCATTTAAGTACCTAAAACATAGATAGTACTAATTCCAGTCTAGCACTGACACAAATGACAAAACGTCAGCTATGGGTATAACATGGACTTGAAAGTTAACATGAATTGGTACGATGGTTACTCCCTTTAACAACAAGCTTTTAAGGGTGGATTTTCCAAGTGCATGGCTGCTAATCAACTAGTTGTCAGTGTCTCAAAAAGGGCTAGCTATAAAGGTTTCTGATTGGTGAAGGGTTCTAACAAACAAGGAAATGGGTGAAATTACACTGAGTGTTGTTAGCGAAAGTCATCAACAAATAAACTCTTTGAGGTGGTGACCTGATCGGGATTGCGTATTTGCGGTGCCAGAGCCTCAAATCAAATATATGGGATGCTCGATAGATAGAGTATTAAAGTGTTTGGTTCTCTTCCCTTACTTTCTTACTTTTTAGGTGACTTTCAAGTGCTTGGATGCTTATCACAATCTTGCACATTATTTTGTTTCACTAAGTTAATTAATGTCTCAGACATGTGTATATCACGTTCAAGCTTAACTTCAAATTAAAAAGTAGGAGATCCCTAATGTACAATTCTGTATTACTTTTTTCTTAAATTACATATGCATACTCCATACCAATTCACAAGTCATATATTATGGCTTGTCATATCATAATCAAGAAAAGTTGCGACTCATGGCCATAAATAATGCTCAACAGATGTAACAAATCGACTGCTACGATCAGAAAGAAATTTGATTAAAACCTTATCATCCAAATATATTATTAGGAAATTGCAATGCGTCACTACCAACCTTTCTTTTGGATTGATTCTTTCCTTCACAACAGCCCGTTCACTGTCTGACATGTTTTTACACTTGTTGCCGAGTGTACTTATGCAGGCAGATAGAGGGTGACAAGAATTCACAAAGAGCAAGTCGAACATTATAGCATTCCTTCGCTTTTCCTCAGGCTTTTAATTTTTTTAATAGAAATTGAATATGGAGAAAAAATGTAAACTCAAATTAGTAAACATCATGGAGGGGGGAGAGTTGAGAACAGCAAATTGGACCAAATGTGAATTTAAATTCAGAGAACAGAGACATACTGTTAAAAAGTTTTCAATCTTTTGAACTTCTGCCAGAAGGCGCCCTTCATCAATAAAAGGCAACTTAGCAATACCCTGCAAAGAAGAAGGATGGTATTGTATGAGCTATGATGCAACCATGTCTAGAAAACACCGGAAAAAAAGGCAAGGGTAAATCAGGATTGGACCTGCCAAGCATAGCGTTTGCCATTCATGTCCACTTCAAAGTCTGAGACACAACACTGATATTAAACGGGGAACAATATTCATAATATAGTGGAACTTCTAAAACTTAAATTAATATCCCAATTTGTTAAAGACATACCAATTGGATAAAAATCAATAATTGGTGAGCTTGGATCCGTCATAAGTCTCCTATATGGCTCAGGAAGAGCATGAGAACTGCAGATATCATAGCTCCAATGTTAGACTAAGCGAATTTAGGAAGCTACAACTCCTTACAAAAATAAGTTGTGCAACAAGCAAACCTTGCAGCAGGAAAGACTCCTAAAAGCTGGTCAAATGGTTTGAATGGAGTACCCAGATTAAAGCTAATATCAAGTTCACCAAGGCCATTGAGATCAGACGCAAAGGGGGCATAGTGATAAGGATAAAACCTGTTGTAATAAAAATCTAATTAAAACTAATAAAATAAGTCATGCAATTCTTGTAGATCCAATCCGGAAACCGGATGAAGAAAACATATAAAATTCACAGGCACGCATGAATAACAAGTTGAGAGTCATGCTCAATCCAAATATTAGTCCATCCCTTGGAGAATGCAACGTCCATAGCCAGAATCACACCCACCACCTCGACATATAAAGCATTGAACACCAACATATGAAAAGAAATAACCCACAATGGAAGCATGTTGATCTCTAAAAGTACCCCCCCACAAAATATATGAATACAATATATACACTAGTAACGTTAAGTTTTCTAAAATCACAAGTTTGCAAAACAAAGCACTTTGTCCAACCACTGCTAACAACATCTCTAACATTCTTTCTACTAAACATTCCACCACTGGTTGAAATTTATTGAAAACTACTAAATCAAGACAACCTCATTAAATGAGAAGAGATTTACTAAAAATTTATCTAAATTTCAGTCAATAGAAAAGTGTTCAAAAGAATCTGCTGTTATCATTTCTCTTGACCAATTGTAGTTCGTAGACTAGGAATCTCAATTTTCCATTTAAAATCAGACATCACTATCTCTAAAAAGATGTGTGTGCTTGACATTTTAGACAAAAGTAGATGCTAAATTGGAAGCCAGGCAATACTTTACGGATCGGAATATTCCATATTTAGAACCAGGTAGATAAAATTGTTTAAAATCACACATCGACTAAAAATATTATACTATATAGTTGCAAACCTCACCTTAAGATCCTATTCTCCAAGATTGAGTTAGACTCAAAATCTACTTTCTAGGATAATATCCAAGCTTACCCAAATGAGATTTTGTTAGATCAATTGTGTCACCTACTATTGGAGCACTATTAGACAGCACATAAATATTTATTTCCATGCTCAAGATGTTTCGTCATTGATAAAGTGTATAGATCTCACATAAACGGGAGATATGATCAAATTATGGTATACAAGCCTCACCTGACTTAATAATTGCTTTCTACGAACAAAATAAAAGCCTCGTCCCTTCCCTAGAACCCATGTAGACATACAAAGAGCTAATATCCCCAACACTAATCCTAACAACATATACACCTACTTCAAAGTACTTTCTCAAGTTCTAAATAAATTCAATGATCACAGATTGCCATAAAATTTTAGCCTCTTCATTTCTAGTAAAACCATAACAGTCTATCCAGATAGACCATGGCCCCCTGTTACGAAGGTTTAAGTGAGGAGGAATAGATAAACGACAAGGGATCATTACCCTCGAATAGACCATAATCATGTCATAGTCGAACAAGTAATTAGTTGCAAAATAGGGTACAAAGAAAAGTAAATAGACTGAAAAGGAGACGAGGAATCAGAAATTGGAAGAGGCCACTGTTGGGGGAGCGCTAGTTTTTCAAGCAATAGTGTACTGTTTTCGTTTCGGTAGTCCTCTATTCTGCCACCACCCTGGTCTGGGTCAGGACAGAAGAGTTTCCAATGATTATATTCTATAATCCATCTGAACCAGTTTCTAACATAAAATCAAGAATAGGTCAGAGGGACTTCAAACACTGATACCTAGATTTCACCGAAAATATTAAAGCACTATGGTCAACAAACTGCAGCAGAACAGTGAAGAACAAGCCAGGAACAGGTTATTTGCAAGCATCACGCATTGCATAATTTTGGTGTCAACCAAATAAGAGTTAAAATTCAGCAATCAACACTCGGAGTTGGGTCATCAGATATTTGGTGAATGGGAGGAAAGAGAAATCACCTCTAGTGCCATATTAAAGGTAAAGGAAACCCAACATAATTTAAGATTCATACAGTTCTTCAGAAAGAACTAGAAAAGGAACTGACCAATTCCAAGAACAAACACCTTCATAATAATAGTGCATCACCCAACATAGGCCTTCAGTGTATTTCAAGACCTAAACAATAGACTGCAATAAGAAAACATTGACCTCCATATGAACCAAAATTAGTAACACTTCAATTCATTAACTTACAACATCTTTTCGTATAGCTTCAAGTTCCTCAGGAGTTTTAGCAGAAAACTTTTCCTCATAATACCTCTCTTTCCAGCCTGGTTCTCCCAATTTAATCTGTTGAAAACAGAAATATAAGATACAATGAAGTGAAATAATTTTAAAAGAAAAAGGAGAAAGAACTTTTTACAAACAAAAAATGTAGTATAAGAGTCACTATTGCAAGCTCTATAAATGGATGGGTGTCATACTTCTCAAAGGAAAGCCAGTAATAACCCAGGTACAAAAAGAATTTAGAACGTTTTGCACGTAATAAATCCCCCAAAAAAACTAGTTTGGCGCTATAAGCTAAGGATAGCGCAACTATGTGCTAAGAGGCCATAACTTTCACTTTTTATAGGTCACATGGCAACAACTCCAACCATTCTCTCCAGCATACATGAGTAATCGTTCCAAAAGAATCAACACTTTCAGATAAAAATCTACAAATGGATAATCCTTCTGAGGCATGCACTTTAAATTCGACGCTCGTTCTTTGAAAGTAAAGCATATGCAAATCCATAATTTAAAAAATTAATAAAGATCAAAGGCTCAGTTAATTTTCTTGAGTTTTATTTTATGTTTTTGATATATTGAAGGTTCAACAAGGACTCGACTGCAAAAAATTCTAAGAGGAAAAAACATGAATACTATATAATAACAGTGATAAAATTAATTCATTTCAGTTTGTTTTATCAGTTTAACTATTAAATATTTCCTTCCATTTATTTTCCTTAATAGAAAGTTAACTAATCAGCATCAGCATAAATAACAATCTGGGATGCTAACAAACTCCCAAAATTTCCTCAACCTAAATTATAGTTTATACAGTGTCAAACCAATTACACTAGCAAACAAAAGAGAATACCCACAACCACACAATGGTTGTCAAATTGGAATTCATATCATGAATTGAAAGATTTATTTTCAAAATCATGAATGGAACATTATGAGAGCTTCAGCAATTAAAATTTTAATATCCCAAAAAACTCAAAAGTTCCCCAACATTATACATTCTACATAGGGAAAACAAATAACAATTACCAACAACAAAGACTTATCAGCACAACCTACCAACCAAGATTGTCAAATTGGAATTCCTATTGCAGATTGAAAGATACATTTTCAAATCATCACTTGAAACGTTATAGTCAAACGTAATATTCATGATCAATACTAAAAAATGTCATAACAACTTTTTAACAGAAACATTATTAGTATTTTAAAGTGAAATAACGCTCTCCATAGCTAATAAAGTGAGAATAAACTTCAAAATAATGGAGAAAAGACTACAGGAGCATTTACTTGTACTATCGTTTCTAGTTTTCACTTTTTAGTGACAAAAATATCACCTTGCTTGTAATCTGTTTACTGTTTTCAAATATTTGTAAAGGAAACAAAGAAAACCAAAAAAGTTGTTCAGTGTTTTCTGAACTTTGCAAACAGAAAATAGTTTGGAAACAACATAAGAGTTTTGTAATTAGACAGTTAAAATAGAAAATTAAAACAGGAAACACCAACAGATAATCCAAACTCGGCTCCACAGCACATAAAAATGTTTAAAAAAAGAAAATATAATTTAAAAGGATATGAATAATACAATATTCACGCAATTCTAACTATCATGATCCCCACTAACACTAGGTGGATATAGGAAAATTACTGCAATGTAATTAAATCCTTAAGGTTTAATCAAATATTCACAGGCAGGAATATTTACATACTATTTGTTACTTAAAAATTCAAATAAAACCACCAGTGAAAGTGCATTGGAAAACTGAACTTACCTTGTCCTCGTCAGCATTTTTGGAGTTGAATACATCAGATTTCTCACGAAGTATCTCTTTCAATTTTGTTTTCAGTTCATCTTTATTATCAAGAACCTGAAAGGAAAAAGAATACTAAACTCAATCAGATAATAGAGGAGACAATCGGCTCATTGTAAAAGCCTTACAACTTAACAATGAAAAGATAATAAAGTGAATCTAATTCCTCGCCAGGCTCGTACCCAGTAAAAGGTTAGCCCATATATTAGTTCTAAAGAATGCCTCTCCTGAAGCAGGAAAACGTACTTCAATTTCAAGACTATTCTCAGCTTCAACAATAGCAGCAGCAACACTTGCTCCTGAAGATAACCTAGCAACTTTCTGAGGCCTCTCAAAGGCTTCTTTTCGGTCTTTTCTAACTGATGAACGAAAATTAGAATGCCTGGATTGTTGGAATGGTGAAGGAGTTGGAGCCGAAGCAAGACGAGAACCATGAAATTGTGAAACTGCTACTAAAGAGTCTGGTTGAAATTGAGGTTTAGCATCATCTCCTCTTCTTGCTTGTGCCTTTCCTCGCTTTATTTTCTCTGTTTGTCGCTGAAAGCAGAACAATAAATCACGAAGAAGAATCACTTCAGAACACACTTGAACATCTATAACTAAGAAGAAATAAAACATATAGGCTTATAAATGTTTAATATCTCTCACTCCTCAATATTATGACTAGAGTTCAGCAGTCATACTTCCTTAATTGTGTGACATATAGACAGAGGGTATAAGCACTAATTGATGATCTCTCTCTACCTCTATGCAGTCCTTGAAGGGGAAAGAAAGAGATGCAACTAAACAGACCTGGTGTAATTGAGCTCTTTTCTGGAATATTTTATCTTCATAAGATCCAATAGCCTGAATGAAGTGTTCCACCCTGCTCAAATTTATCTGAAAAAAGGCAGTGAAGAAAAGAGACAAATTATAAATAAACATAATTTAGATGTAAAGAGGCATAGCATATCAACACAAATCACCTAAGTTACCATCACATACCGTGCTTCCATTGGTTAAATAACCACCAAACTCCCTAAATTCTTTCTTGTATACTGCAATCAGCAAGTTAATTGCACCCTAGGTAAAAAAAGTCAAAATCCCAACAAATAGATCAGTTACACGTTCTCAACCAGCATATAAAACATTACACGTATGATTAGATGATACAAAACCTATATCATAACACCATAGTTACTGCCACACAACAAAATTTAAGAAATTAATATGGATGGTAAGGATTAGGACTTCTATATGCCTTAACATTAAGCCCATTCTTGAAAATTCTTACCCATTTCTTTGCACTAAAAATATTGCAATGAATTATGCTATGATTACTTTTGTCTTAATTGATCAACTCAAATAAAACAACTGAAGTTTGAACCACAGATTACATTTTCTAATGATTGTGTCAATAAACACATTGGAGAGGTCATATTGACATGATGGCACCCTTTGGCTTGCTTCATCCTAGACTACAAAATCCTGCATAACCACTCACACGCTTTGAATTAAGTTCAATTTCAGAGAAAGGAAAAAGGAGTTTGATATTTTATTAATGCTTCAACCCAAAGCAAAGCAATTCAGTCTTGTTCGACCAAAGAATTTAAGCTTTCTCGATAATTAGTTCCTTGTTATTTAGACAAAAGAAGAAGCCCCTCATTTCCAAAATTGACCCAAATTTTTAAAATTAGCAACCAAAGTCCAAATAGGGGGTAAAACAGCACCCATATATGTCCAGTTAGGCTAAGTCAAGGAAAAAAACTCGATAATTAATGCTTACAAAATAGATGACCAGTCCTGAAATTAGATTCAAACCATATATATAGAAAATAAGGGAGAGGGAGAGAGGTAACAAGAGATCTACAATGCCAAACCTCACGAATCTCTAGTGTAGGCATATGAGGTAGGAAATCATTGCCGACGAAGAAACACATGAAGATGAAATCATCAACAATGCATTCAAAATCAATCTTGAATGGAGGATTAGGTATCCTCATCTCATACTCCAGATATTCTCTCAGAGTCCAAATATTCAGGAACTGCAAAAGAAAAAAATATAATATATATATAGGAAGTGAGAATTAAGGGGTAAAGTAACAAAATTATGTTGTCATATTCAACAACTTTATGAATGTATGAATTTCAAATCAAACCCAGACCTGGAATGGTTTTTTGGCCACAACAGCCTCTCCTTTTTCATCAAATTCTCCTGCCTTCCTTTTTGCCTTTCCTTCACAGTTTGCCGCAAAATGACCCATCTGACCACAGAGGAAGCATTTGTCTTGTCCAGGAGTAAATACAATCTGCAAAAATACATTATTTACCAAGAATTCAATCACAAAATCTAATGGAAAGCCAAAATAATTGCATGAAATTTTATCAATCATTCTTCACCGTCAGCATCATGTATCTATTTAACTACTATAATAAGCTCTAATTCAGGGACAAAGAACAACTCATTGGACACAAACCTCTCTAAGGATTGAAAAATGAATTTCATGGGTAGCCAATGCCAACATAATCAAATCAGCATCCTGACATCAGAACACCAAATGGAAAGAATAAGTTAATTACATTCATGATAAATAAAGCAAAGAAGACACCAAGTGAAAGTAAAAAAGAAATTGGATTTTCTTTTTTGAATTAACTAAATCAAAGATGAATTTTGAAGAGTAACAAGTTGGAAGTAAGATATATACCAAACCATACAGGCAATGCCGTGTATTTGGATCGCAACCTTTAAGATTTCTCTGCAGACGGATATAGGAAATAATCTTATGCTCCCCTTCACCAGGAACATTTGCATCAGAGAGGATAACCTTCAGTCACACACAAACCATAATATTAGATTACATCCTTCTATTGAATAAGACACATTAGCCACAGTCACACAGTTTATATAAAATGAACTCTCTATACCTTAATATTTTTCCATCCAGGGTCATTGTTCAACCTAAGATGAATATAGTACTGAAGTGCAATTGACAAGACAGCCATAAATTCAGTTCCAGGAGTAATGACATTTGAATCAAAAGTCTGTGACTCTTCTTTAGGAGGAAGCTTTCTGCCCTCCTTCTCAAATTCTTCCCTTAATCTTGCTTCTTCAGCAGCCTAAACAAGAGAAAAGAAGGCAAATATGGGCAAAATTCATATCTAGCTTGTAAAACATTTCACCAGTATCGTGAGACACCAACAACATTAACCACAAACGAAGTAAAGAAAGCAAAAAACACTAGCAGTTTCCCCCCAGACAGTTTCAACAGAACTTATATTTTACGACAACACTATCTCCCACTTCAATAAAGTTTTACCAGTATATGTAAGCCACAAAAATTTAAACAAAAAAAGTGTATAGATAAATGGATAAATACTCAAGCCCAAGGCCAGAGCATTCACCATCTGCAATGTCTATCAGTAATCAGACAACCCTAAAGTTCAAGCATTTATTTACCAACCAACAAGCATTGCATGACATTGATTCAACTAAATTGTTGATAACAACAAAAGAGTGCAAACAATGTTTCAATTGTAGATCGTGGAAAAAGGCAGAGAACAAATAATCTGCCATATCATATAGCAGGTCACAAGATGGTTGAAATATAAAGTTTTACGCAAACAAAAATACAACACATAAAATTTGGCATTATAGATTAACTCAAAAGTTCAATTTGCTGAAGACTTGTCAGAGATGACAAGAGGATGCACGCCACATGCCACAACCACAACAATGATGGTAGTCATAGTAGCGGACGGAGATGCAATCGGCTATTTAACAACAGAGTGTGTAAGTTCATACAAAGTCCACAACAATTGCAAGATAGAGATGTAAAATTCAAGCACGCACCACCAAATGAGTGTTAAAAAATATATGCAAAAAACATACCGCATCAGCAGCATCTTTCGCAGACCTAAACCTCCTAGACCGTTGCTGGTTCATTTTCGCCCTCGGCGCAACACCGTCTACGAGTCGAACCAAACAAAAACAAATAAGCCTCACCGTAACCAAGGTAGCGCAATTACAAAACACAAAAATCACAAGAAACAGACACACACCAATAGCCATGTAGAGCAGCTTCCGAGGCCGCACAATGACGAATAACCTGTCAATGTAGTCGAACATACACTCAAACACCTCATCAAACGACGTCGGAGAGGGCTGCATACAAACAAACAAAGCGTAATCGTACACGTTCACATTCTTGAAATTCAAGCAATGATAAATAGATTAATTACTTAAGTTTTGAAGAGAAAATAGCGAGATTGAGAAATGTTACCCTATCCTCGGGGTGAAAGCACGGATGAATGATGCCGTTCATATCGAGGTAAAGATTATCGTATTCGATGTTGTTAGGATTCTTCTCACTCGTATCGACCGGGATCTTAACGCCGTCAATGACGACCGACTCCTCTTCAATTGCGTCCACAACCACCATCGGATATTTCTCCGCCAGCCATCGATAGAAGGCAGGGACACCCATCGTTCAGTCGCGAACTCAGATTCAGTTCGCCGAAACCGAAAACCCTTTTTATCCAATCCAAACTCACTACTCTCTCTAGTCTAAACGGAGAAGAAGAATATGCGAAATAGGCCAACTTTGATTCCAGAGCGCGGGCGCTGCTCCTTCTTGTTGAGCTACTACACTCTCTCGCGCGTGTTGGATTGCTAGGGCAAAGAATCCGACCGTATGAATGGACGATAATACCCTTTCCAAAATTCGTTATGTGTTAATGATTTTGACGATATTTTGAGAGGGGAAATTTATTTTTTGACAAATTTTTACTATGCTTTCTTGGACGAAACAAAATTTAGTGTGGTTTGAAAAAAAAGAAGAAAAAAGTTTGATAAAATATCATAGTTCTATTTTGAGTGATTTTTAGTCTTTCTGGAGGTCGGCGAGCTTTTATTGCGTCGAACCCTCGTTTTGCCATGTTAGAAAACAAAATAACATCATTGTTGTTTTATTTATTAATAAATATTAATTCCTTTCGTTCATTTTTTTTTCCATGTTAAAATACAAAATAATATTTTATTTCTTAATAAAATATAAATTATTTTTCTTCTATATTTTTAATGTTTTTATTGTAATTTCGTATTGTTTTCAACAAAACATAATAGTTTACTTGAACACTACAAAATTAAAGTACATCATAATTGACATTTGATCGAGGTGATAACAAAAAAAAAATATTAAAAAAATCAGAAAAAAAAGAGAAAACGTAAAATCATACCAAATTTATAATAAAAATATGTCATATATATAAAAAAAACATATGGTGAAAAAATTAAATATATATAAAAAAATAACCCAATGTAATAAAAAATTAAAATTTAATAATCAAATTTCTCACTTTCACAGCCTATACAAAATTTTTAAAATTTACTATAACTATTTAGAAACATTTGCTTTAAAAGATTTATTACTAAAATTCTTTAATCTATCCCGATCAAGCTTCCTTGTATCAAACCAAAATATTATTTTAAAATATAAGATTTTATCCTTCTTATTTTAAATGTTAACCAAAATTATCTTTTCATTGGTTTTAAATTAATTTCATTGATATTTTAAATTTTACTTTATTAACGATTAAAAGTTGACACAATATTCAAATTAATTTCATCGGTATTTTTAATTTTATTTTTCAATTAAATTATTAAATTATTTATCTTAACGTTTGCAAATTTGTTTTCTATCTTCTTGTCCTCTTTCACCCATTATTTTTCCACTTCTATCTATCTATCTATCTTTATGCCCGAAGACTGTATTATAAGTGAGATTGAAGATTAGGATCATAAAATTTTGGGAAATTTCATCGTAAAGATGATAATAAATTGGAGGTCTACACTTTTTTTATAATTTTTTTTTCCTTTTTTCTTTAATCTTCCATTCAGAAGTTACCAACTATTGTGGATGGTGGAAGGAGCAGGGTAAGAGTTCATTTGAGTATATAAATATGTGTTTGGATTAGATTATTTCAATGGAAATATAAGAAAAAGTTACGGGTATCAACGGTAAATGGATTAGATTTTATTGGAAAGTCAATTTGACTTATCCGTATTATGTGAATTAAAATATAAGAAAAATATATGATTTTGGTTGAAGAGTAAGTCTCACTTGTCATTAGTATCTTATTCACATTGTATTTGTATTAGCGTATGCCAATCAATTGTGTTTACTTCATTCGATTTGAGATTATTTGTGAAAGTGGATTTGCCGGTGTGAATACCGACAGATTATTGAAGAGGCAGAGAGTGTCGTGCTATCCCAAATTCATTTAATTATATCTAATAGAAATTCATAAAAATAAAGTTAAGTATTTTTTTATTTATATAATAAAAAATGTTAAAATATTTTTATTTTTTTATTATCTTTTGAGTTTTTTAGATATTTTATTCATCTTTTACTTTTTTTTCTTCTTTTGTTTATGAAAAAAAAGTGGCACAAATTAATTATTTATTCTTTTTTATTGTCTGAACTATTTTAGTTTAATAGTTATTATTATTTTTTATTTCATTGACATCTTATATATTATTTTGTTAATATAAAATAGAAAGGTAATGTCCTATTTTTTAATTGAAAGACTTAACCAGTGGCGGAACTTGGACAAAAAATTTGGGAGTGTCAAATTATATTTTTTATTTTTTTAGTTAAGAAAAAACTCTTCATTCTCTCTTCATTTATTCTACTTAAAACAAACACACATAATAGTATAATTCAGAAAAATATGATTATCATTCATTATTATATCATGATACCAACCCATGAATACCATTTTAAATAAACCTTTCATACCTCATCAATCTGATTTGGTGAGTATTGTGAAATTTAATGACACTTTTTCCGAATCACGTTCTAATGAATTTTTAAATTCATTATATGTAACTCTAGAAACTTTAGAGATGTGTAACGTAGATGCAATTTTTTTTCATGTTTATCACAAACTTTCCTCCTTCAAAAAAAGAATTAATTCTTTTACTATTTATCATAATTATTCTAATATAAATTTATCATCTGTCCTATATAAATTCAAAACTTTACAAAATTTACCATAGGTAGAAAAACACAAAATCTTTAAATTTCATAATTAAGGGTTATATTCTAACCTCCGTTTCTAATTTATCTTTTTGTAATTTTTTCTTCTCACACACTTTCATAATAACTTACATGGTAGAAAAATTTTATAACAAAAACGAAACCCTAATCTCTTTTATAAATCAATATTTCCATTACATTTTTTATTTTATTTATTATTATTATTTTCCATAATATAAACTTAATATAAATAATATATAATTATAATTTAAAAAATATATATAAATATATATTAAAAAAATTCCAAAAAATTTTGGGGGAGTAGTGGCTCCCCCCTGTCCCTTTAAAGTTCCGCCAGTGGACTTAACCGTGGTATCAAAACCTGGTTCGTGTGGTGGCAGACTTAGATGAGACCCTCTCAAATAAGCATGTCCCGTTAAGAAGAACGGTGATACAAATAAGGGTACTCGTGGCTTAAAATACTTCTGCTCGAGGGGAAATTACCAATGTGAAGGGACTCACACTAAGCGTGTCTTGTTAATAATAACGACGGTACAAGTAAGGGTACTCTGGCTTAAAGTGTTTTCGCTCGAGGGAGGATGAAGACTCATAAACTCATTGTCTTAAAGTTTTTTATTAAGAGTGGTGTCAATCTCTTATGTGTGGATTGTACTTATGTTTCATTGGTGTTGTAACTCCCTAATGATCTTCTCTAGAAAGACTTAACATTCAACTCCTTCAGTTATTCTCAAACATTGTATTAATGATCTAATTTTTTAATTAGAGGAACTCTTTGTTAAGGTTCAAGGAATTAGAGGTAGACAATTTCATATTAAATTTTTTTAACGTGATTCAATAAAACTTATTCAAATATGGGAATATCCAATAAGTAAAATAAATGAAATTATAAGAGTTTACTTAAAATGGGCTCCATATGAAATATAACTTAAAAATTATCCATATTAAATGTAATATGATTATTTACATTGAAAAGGAAATAGTTAAAACATGTAGTTCTAATTCAATTATTAATGAGTTGAAGAATATGAAGAAATGGAGGTTTATCATTTATAGTTATATTTATACTAAATTATGTATTCTTTTTATTGTACTAGTGATAGTAATTAAATATATAAATTTTGAGTGTATTATTTTCACTTCCGAAAAAATATTGATTAGGTTTCATGGTTGGGTATTTCCATTTTTGTATAAGTGATGTGAGAGTGATTGTTGTTCATGCATTCTGTGTTTGAAGTGTCCTTTACTATTATGGAACCACGCTGCACACTTGCATGACACTCTCACAGGTTGCGCATGTAGCATGTATGCAGATATTCGTACATCAAATATTATTCGTGGATGAGGAAAACCAATTCCACACCATTGGAATCAATTTTGTGGAGGTGAAAATTTATTCTCATGGGAATCGCTTATGGTCATTGGAGAACCTATTTTGGTTGTTGGGAAACCAAATTTATTTGTGTTTTTTATGGCCGCTTTGTTATAGATTGTGTCGTGGTCGAGGTGCAATCTTTTGGAGGTTTGTTGGTAATGGTGGAACGACTATCGTGGGTGGTTACAAAGGTGGTGGAGGTGGTGTTATATGTTAGTGGTTTAGGGTGGTGTTTAGTTTGTTTGTAATGACAGATGTGGATTTGTCTTATTGGTATGCTTAGGGTGGTGTGATGGTGTGGTGGCTTTAGTGATAGTCAAATTCATCATTTACTCTCCTTCCTATTATTCTTTCAAAAATAAAAATCTTTATATTAACTATTACTTGTTCACCATGACCTTGTTGTTGTTGTTTTAATCTAGTCAATTTTTTATATTGCATGAATTATGTTGTATTAAAATTGTTCTAAAATTATGTCGATAGTATTGTATTTAATTTTTTTATAATTGTATTGTTATATTTAATTTTAAATATTTGAAATACATTATTGGCTAAAAGAATAAATTCGATCAATATTTAACTAATGTATTTGAAGATTATGGATGTTAAGGATTGTTTTCACAACACTAGTTTTATGCTTAGTAATTAATTAGTGTATAATTCCTAGTTGGCTAATTTAAAATATTTAACATTAGTGTAGATGTAAATTTAATAATTGATTAAACATAATTTAATGACAAACTTAATTACAAAGTATGAAATTGTGAATTTGAAACGGAAAATATTACGTTAAAGTAAATCACAGTATATTAAAAGCTATATTAACATAAATTATTTTTAAATAAGGTTGATATAAGGTAGTTTTATTTTGTTTCAAATATATTTTTATTATAATTAAATAAAATTTTAACTAAGTTTTAAGTTTTTAATAAATTTAAGTATTTTTAATTAAGTGTTTAAATATATTTTTTGTCTATTGAGTATTAAAAAAAAGGTTTAATTAATCGTATAGTACCCAGTTTGGGGCTAGTGTGTCAAATAGGTACCCGGTTTTAAAAAAATGTCAATTACATCCCAACTTTTGAAAATTGCTTCAATTAGTCCCTTTCAGACAAAGTTGACTAACGCCGTTAGTCAACGTGTCACGTGTCAATCTGTGGTTTTTTTTATTTTTTTTTTAAATTTTAATTTTTTTTTAATTTTTAATTTTAAAAAAAAATTTAAAAATTAAAAATGCCACGTGTCAAGTCCCTGTGTGTGACATGTGGCATTGTCAGTGCCACGTGGCATTGTAATGCCACGTGTCAGTGTCACTATCAGATGTCATTGTGATGATTTCGATTTAGTTCCCATTTATGTTTTTTTGTTTCAATTTAGTACCTACTTATGTGTATTTGATTCAATTTTGACCTAATAATTTTTAATAATTAAAATATTTTTTAATAAAATTAAAAGTAATTAAGTATAAAAGTTTTAA
>Ga0214542_1008137_pt1 | contig 17618 bp, 7 predicted proteins | sample CNSS1metaG_FD_160096 | JGI IMG/M metagenome (GOLD analysis project Ga0214542, IMG submission 160096) | Root nodule microbial communities from cowpea collected in UCLA plant growth center, Los Angeles, California, USA - CNSS1 | ecosystem: Host-associated > Plants > Roots > Nodule | place: USA... | reverse complement strand
TATATATATATATATATATATATAAACACACACCAAATAAGCACAATCTTATGTTGCAGCAGTGTGGTTACTCTGAATCGTGAATGTATGAAGTTGTGTATGAATAAGGTAACCCGGTTGAAATGAAAATGAAAAATGTGTTACCATTGATAATAAGCAATGGACGTGGTGCTATAGCTGGAATTGAATAGGGCGCATCATATTCGGAAGTTAAATCTGGAGCAATACGGTCAAATACCTGATCAAAATAAAAAATTATGTGATCCATTTTCCAAAACTTTAAAATACAACAATAAGGGATGCATACATGGTGCCAAGCATTCTCAATCATGCTTTGTTATAGCAATAAATCAAAGCATAAAGCAATTCATTTGGAGACAGAAATTGGAATTGATTTCATACAAACTCAGCTCACCTTCTCCACTACTTCTTTGTCAACACGATCTTTACCCAAATTATGACGAGCCACTGCATCCAACAACATTGTCGTTACTTTAGCATCCAATAACACGTCTCTCAAAATTATGATATATTTTTACATAAATTGTTTATTAATAAATAAAAATGTTTTACTCTTATTATTTTAGCCATCCCAAATCATGTTCCTGTCCCAAATTGGAATATATTAAATAGCCACCTATAAAAAGACTTGTCAATTTGAAGAATTTATTAGATGCTCCATATGTAAAGTGGTAGGCAGGTAGACTCCCAAGAATAATAATGGGTTAACTATATTTTTAGTCTATAAATTTTAATTTAAAATTAAAATTTGTTCCTGTACGAAATATTATTATATTTTGATATCTAAACTTTAAAATGAATAAATTTAGTTATTTTAACTCAATTATATTAATTTTTTTTATTTTTTTGACGTGTCAAACATGTTTCATATTAGTATTATAATTGTTTACACCGTTTAATACATTCCCAGATTAATATCAACGTCTAAAGAAAAAGTTAATGAAAATAGGTTAAAAAGATTATATTGATTCATTTTTAAAATTTAAGAATCAAAATATATCAAAATTTTGGACAAATATAAATTCCAATTTTGAATCAAAGTTCAGAGACTAAAAATATACTTAACCCAATAATAATTTCAATATTATATTAATCTAAAATGAAGTGCAGGAAAGTAACATATGAAAGATAAGAAAACAGGAAAAACACGAAAGAAATTTCATAAACTGATTTGGCATTATCATACCGTCAAACAAAACCTCCATGTCATCAGCCAGAGGCTTCCATTGATCGTTGTCTATGGCCCATCGAAATCCCTGCAATATATATAGCACGTAAGTTTTGGGGTCGTTGTTTCAGAAACACAATTTTGTAAACAAAAGCTCCATTCAATCAATCATTGAGTTTCACCCGAACACCAATAAGAGGAACAACTACAGAATAGCGAGTATCAGCAAGTGCAGCAAACCATGCATGAATTCCTGCATCGAACAATTATAAAAGTGATGAATAATGATATGAAACATGTCTTCTAACATGTTCCTTGATCAACATCTCTCAACCAACCTCCAAGTGATATTCCGGTGATTCCTATTCTAGAAGGATCTATATCGTCTCTGTCTTCTGTTAGAAAATCTGCCAATCTCATCAAGTCATACACCTGCTACAACATCAAATAATTAATACACAATTGTTTTTTAACCCAGCAAATCGTAATCTTAAACTGCTAATTAATCACACTATTGAAACAAAAACGTTTGGAGCATCAAGTGCGTTGGTAAATGCAAGTCCACTTGAGTTTTATATATGAAAGAAAAAATATTAAAGACTTTTTGGACCAAATCCCACTCCAGAACAGGCCAATAACCCGTCACAGAATGATGGTATCACATTCACTACCAAATATAATCTTGAATGAATCCAACTCAGATAAAGGGTCCCCAGACCAAAATAAAATAATTATATATAGGGAGAGAAACAGACATTTGTGGCTTTTGAGACACTCTTGACAACAAAATCTAGTATAATGGTCGTCGAGTTTCAATTTCCTGTGTTCTTAAAATATTTTGGGAAAATGTTTTTTTTTTTTTGACAGGCACCACAATCTACTTTTAAAGGATTTTGTTCATTAAAAAAAGTAAACTTTTTTTATTTATAAAGAAAAAAGAGAGATTAAAAAGTAAAATATTGGATGTAATATAAGATGTGTGTAAAAGTTTGTCATGGTTTTGAAATGGATAATGGTATTTTAATTATTAAATTTTGATAATTTTTTTTATATTATGAAATATATTTTTTAAGTGATTTTGAAATATTAAAAATAAAAAAATAATTACTTAAAAGAATGTTATTTAAATTTTTAAGATAAAATTGTCAAAATCTAATATTCAAAAAATTATTTTTCTATCGAAATAATACAATGAACTGATTGTCTTTAATTAAATTTCAGAAAAAGAATGACCCAAAAATAGACGAAGAAAAGAAGTATTTTTACAACCATTTAATATCTTGAAATAATGATAAAATATTAAATTAAGGTATTTAATTAAAATATAACATAAAAATTAACAAAATTCCCTGTGGGATGACTGCATAAATTTGTGAAGGTTTCAACTTATCACATCCAAAATGGTAATGTTAATTGATAAATAACAAGGAGATTGGTTATATTTATAATATAAAACAGTTTGGTCCTGTGATCTAATCACAAACTAATAAGTGTAATATAACAATTATCATCTAATCTTAAACTAACCAATACAAAACAATAATTTTAATAATGTCATGCTAACAGTGCATAATCATTAAAGTCGATAAGAAATTACCACTTCATATATGAATGGCTTCGATTTACCTGAAGCCCACGAATAAGTAAGTGCCTGAGAATTTTAATTTTTTTTAGTAGAGTTGCCGTCAAAAGAAATAAAAGAAAACATGGTTAGTTTTAAATTTTATATAGATAACTTCTTTTTAACTTTCCAAACAATCTTTATATGTCCATTTCTCTCTATATGAACAACATATAACAAACATAAAAATAATATTCTTTTATTCTTCAAGGCAAATTCACAGTCACCGGAATACTAATTTCATTTGATATAGTAATCCAACTATTATGAAACTCGTCAAAAAGTTTTTTGTATTAATTTATTAACCAATTTTTTTATGTTGTAACTTCAAATTTTTATTTTGTGAAATTACTATTACCATAATAAAAGTTCCATTGTTAAATATTTTAAATTGAACTGCAATCAAATTCAACAAAATTAGAGTTGCAGAACCTAAAATTTAAAATTATTTTTCAAAAGGAATAAAAGATGTTGTTTCAAACAAAGCATTCAAATCTTAAAATATGAGTTCATGCCAAAACTTCTCCCTGAATAAAACTGCTTTATTCATCAGGGTTCTAAACCTAAAAGTAAGGACAAAATAAACAATAATAGAACAATCAAATGGAGAGCATACTAATGGATATCTTTTAAAATAATGACCTAATTATATTTAGAAATTTAATTCATTTTAGTTTATATATTCTTTTTTACTGAATTTTTATTTCTTTTAAAAGAGTGGTCTTCTATCTTTTAAAAAGACTTGATTTGGTATCATTATATAAATTAACATTAGCACAGTTTAAAAAGAATTAGATGTTAAAATCTAGGTCATTATTTGAGACTTCAAATTTAATATCTAACACCTTCTAAATTTTGACACATGATATCTTTTAAATTTTTATACCATGACATCTTTCAAATTTAATAGAAGAAATCACATTAATTTTATTTAACAAATATTAAATTTATTTTAGTAAAAGAAAATATGAAACCAAATTACTTACTAAATTTATAATAAATATAAGAAATATTTATTTTGTAAAAAAATTTAACCAATATACTAATAAATCATCGGTCTAACTCTTATAAAATATTGACATCAACTTCTGTATATATAACCTATTATTTTTTCTTCACATTTTTGTTATTCTCTATACTATTTATGAAAACAACTTAACTTCTTTTACATAGTATTTTACTATTTATAAAATTATTATCCACAATTAAATTATAAAAGTTAATAAAATTAATTTATTTTTGTTAACAAGTTTTTATAATTTTAAAATAAGTTACAATAATACAATTTAATTTTAATAAATATTAAAATAGTTAATCTTTATTTATTTTATTTACTATTATTATTAAAGAAAAGACACAACTCGAACGTTTTTTCTTTAGGAACACGTACATCTCTGTAGGCATGTGTGTTCGTGGCACGTTCTCCATGGTAACATGTATCCACCGAAATTGCTACATATCCCCGCGAAGCATACGCCTGAAACAACAAGAAAAACAACATATTATAAAAGAATTATAATACACGAGTGGAAAGACAAACCTCGCTCATTTTTTATTTTATATGTGAATTTTTTTTATTATGAACAGTTGTTTAAATTTAAGAAATTTTTTTAAGAAAATGACATATATATATATATATATATATATATATATATATATATATATATATATATATATATAAAAATATTATAAAAATATTAAAAATATATAAAAAAAAAAGAGAAATAAAAAAAAAATTATAAATTCAACATTTGAATTATAAGATTAGTTCAAAGGATAAAACTGTTAACCCGTACCTAAAAGCACCGATTAAAGAATAATTAAAACGTATTGGTTCCATTATTTTTACATTGAAAATCTGAAATAATTAAATATATTAATTAAAATAATATAAATACATATATCAAATTTTATAAAATCAAAAATAACTTTTTAAATTTTTAAACAATAACTTTGTGATACAAAACAAAAACTTTAAATTTTTAAAGTCTTTACTAAAAAAAATTTCTATTAATATTTTTTACAAACTTTTTAAATATTTAACATTATTTTTTTATTCTTTTTGTTAATTTAAATTATTTTATATTTAATTATATTTAATTTTTAAAAACATTAAAATATATTTATTTTATTATTTAATTATTTTTTAATTTTTGTTAATAAATATTAAATAAAATTTATGATATTTTTGTCTTTAAATGAAGGTTAAATCATTCCATAGGTCCCCATTTTTGTAGTGAATCTCAAGTAGGTCCTCCCATTTTTAATTTAAATGTTAGAGTTGCTTTAAAAATAAAAACTTTATAAATTCAAATATAAAATTTAAAAAAAAAATTATAACAATTCTAACATTTGTCTATAAATTATTGATATATAAATATTTGAAACAATATTTAAATAAAGTTCAATGTAAAATATACATTTAAATAAACTTAATTTTGTTAAAAATATCAATTATAATAAAAATACAATTGTAAATTTATATAAAAATTAAATCTAATATAGGGATGAATTTGGTTTAGTTTTAAAAAAATTGGAACCAAATTGAGACAAAATAACAAATACAAAGACTACATCGAGACTTTTGACATCCAATAGTGACACGTACTGCCACATCACACTGTCTCTGCCACGTGGCACAATGTCAGATTGACATGTGGCAATTTTATTTTATTTTTTTAAAAAATATAAAAAAAAGTTAAAAATAAAAAAATCACGTGCTGACACGTGACACATAATTAGCACTAACGGAAAGGAACTGATTGCAATAAATTTTAAAAAATAGGGACTCAATTGAGTCAAATAATTAGTGCTAAAAAATAGGCACAATGTCAGATTGACATGTGGCAATTTTATTTTATTTTTTTAAAAAATATAAAAAAAAGTTAAAAATAAAAAAATCACGTGCTGACACGTGACACATAATTAGCACTAACGGAAAGGAACTGATTGCAATAAATTTTAAAAAATAGGGACTCAATTGAGTCAAATAATTATGGAGGACTTGACTTACTTGATATTTCGCTACAAAAATGAGAACTTCCAGAATGATTTAACCTTAAATGAAATCAAAATGTATTAAATTTATAAAATTAAATGCATGTTAATTATTGTTATGCAGTGTCCTGAGAACACTGCAAGACCCTTTAAGGAAATTAGAACAAAAAAAAGTGGAAGATGTTATGATTCAACTCCATCTCGTAATAAAACTAAGAAGAAACCTATAAAAAAAATGAGGTGAGAAGAACCTTAAGCAATGGACGCAAGAAGTCTTTGTTTTTGTTCATACTGTGAAGAAAAACAACCGCTGGCCTTCTCTTCTCCTCATCGCTTTCATCGCTTTCCTTTAATTTATAAATCACCACCGGCAGCCATTGTATCCTTCTTCCGGAGTGAGCTTCCTGAGTATCCCAAATCAATGAGGTTATCTCTCAAGCAAACCATCAAATCAGAATAATAAAAATATCGATTCAAAATTCAACTCCGACGAAATTGAATTAATTAGTGACCTACATACTCCAAATTCTCATTCTCGCCCTCCCAGAGCTCCTGAAGCACAAAATCAAATCAGAATAACAAAAATACCGATTCAAAATTCAACTCCTAAGAAATTGATTAGTCACCTACATCATCCCATTCACCAGTTGGCCAGTTCATAACCAAGTAGAAGTTCTCCTCCTGAAGCAACTCTTCAAGGTTCTCTGTCTCCATCTTCGGACACGATTCCATTATCTCCATCTATAATTTTCAGGCGATTGAACAAGACGACAATGAAAATTAAGAAACAAATAAAAATAAGCAAAAGACGTTGCAAATGTCAATAATGACAGTACCTCTTCCTTCGTTGGAGGAGAGTTTTCATACAAACGACTCACCGCTTTCTTATAACGACGAACTATGGGGAAAACTGATCAAGCATCATACATAAGAATGAGATTAAATTAAACGAATCGTTGCACAACACATAGCAAGATTGTGAAAGTTAACGAATGAAGTCGATTGGGTTATACATTCACATCGTCGTCTAGTACTAAAACGAATTACTTGAAGGAACTTGGATCGAAGCTTGCTATGAGCTTCTTCAATGGCTTCTTTTTCCGCCATTTTCGTTTGGGATTCAGGGTGAGAGTGAGTTCTTTGAGACGGTTCTTATAATTACGGGACTTTGGCAGTTGGGTTGTAATGATTGAATGTTGAAATTATTACCATGTGTCAACTGACCCAAATAATATGGATGAAAGGAAAAATATTAGGTTAATCAAAGGCTCAAGACTGATTGTGATTAGTCTATGGCTTAAAATATATATATATATATATATATATATATATATATATATATATATATATATACATATGTATCCACACATTTTGCTGTAGAGAGTGAGGGGTTAAATTATCACAATTGTGTCTCTCTTATCCCAATATTCTATTTTTTTTTTCCTTTCTGTAAATAATACAAGTAGACTCTCGGATTAATAAATTTTAATTCACAAGTAAAATTCTATTTTTTAAAATCATTCATGTTATCTTAACAAATTTTGTTAAAATTTAATAAAACAACTTATTAACTTTTTAATTTTACTCTTTATATGATCAATTTTTTTTAAAATGTAGTAATAAATTACTTAGAATAATAGTTCATTATAAAAATAATTATTAAAATTACACAATTTTTTTTCTAATAAAGGTTTAATACTTTTATTTCATATATAAAAAAATTAACCAAATATAAATCAAATTTAAATAATACACTCATATTAATTTGTGACTCAAATAGTTAACTTAAGTTAAATATGAATTTAATATATTTGAATTGATATTGAATTAGGTCTCTTAAATTGGGTTGGAATTAAGTTTAACTTGACCATATGCAAGAAGCAAACTAACTAATTTAACATTGCTCATTATTTAACTATAATTAACTTCGTGTTAAGTTAGACTTTTTCTTGCTCAGTCAAACCACAAACTAAAGAGCAATATATCTTGCACATCATGTTTCGTATGGCGACAACAAATCCTAGCCTAGGTAGTGAGATTTGCAGGTAGAGATCATAAGAACATTGCTTACGGACTTCACCCAATAAATCTAAGTTTTGTCTCAACTTGTAGAATACTCTCCTTTTAGCTTGAAGTCTCATATAAGAGCATAAAAGACATGGCCAGTAAAGGAACCAAGTGCAGAGAAGAGAAGGTTGGAACATACATCCACCGGAGACATTAGGGATGTCAAAAAAATTTATACCTGCGGATAGCTGCAGATAAAATTCGTAATGAGTAAGAAATGAATATTGTAAATGGATACTCGTGGGTAACGTGTACGGGGATTTTTTATACCCGTATGTTAATGGGACGGATACGGGTATCATAATATCCGTACTTGTGGATACACGTACTGCTATACTATAATTTAAATTAAAAAGATTATTAAAATATTAACATATTGATTATAAATGAGTTCTTTTTTTTTATCAATTAGTTTTAAAAAAAATTATTTTTTTATAAACTGTCATTCAACACTATTTAAATGAGTTATTTAGGCTTTGTTTGAAATTTATGAATATTATGTATTGTATTTTATTTGAATTTACCATTAAAATATGTTGTTAAATATTCATTTATTTTTTTGTAATATCCATGGGTACCCGTGAATATCCGTGGATATTAAAAAATTAAGCAGGTATCCATATAACGGATACTCGACGGACATAGATAAGAGAGTACGAGGTGAATATTTATCCAACGAATAGGATATGGGGAACTACTATGCATACCCTACCGTCTCGTTGACATTCCTAAGAAACACCTTCATTTCTTTTTAATCTTTTTGTTTAGATTGCTATTCAACTTTATGATTATATTTATGAGTAAATTTATGATTATATTTATATACAATGTTATATTATTTTTCACCATTGATGTTTAATCTTTATGTGTATTGTTTATTGTGGCTTGATCAACCATATTAGTTGAAGTTGTAAAACTTATTAATCATCTTTAAATCCTTCAACTTAATTCGGCTTTATTTAATTGAGTTAAAAAAATATGGTAATTCAATAGGTTATACAATTGGAATATATTTTTTCACGATAAGGATCGATGGAAATGAAAAAGACAAAAATCTTTACTTTATAAATTAAGAAAACAAGGTAGTGAGATAATAAAATCTAATTCCAACTATGTCAGTATCATAAATTTATATTCAACTAGTAAAGTAAAAGTATACAAATGAATATTGTTGGATCTAGACTTTAGTGATCCATTCTCTTGTTCTTATAAGCTCACAAATTAGAATTTTCTTCCTTTTCATTGTCACCTATCCTTATTATAAAAAATATGTATGCTTTAATCTCTCAAAGCAAAACCTAAGTATACTCTATTGAATCGCAATCCTTTGTCAATTCAAAATATATAACTATATATAAATATAAAAAAAAGAAAAGACAATTTGATCATTACATCTAATCCAGTAAACAAGGATTTAGTTAATCATGGTGTTGGATAATATGATATAAGAAAAAGACGAGGAAGGACTGAAAGGAAAAGTCATGGCAATAGTCTTCAATGTACGGATGTCCCAACCCTCTTTTCTTTGTGCTTTGTTTCATTTTTGTTCTCACCTTCCTCTCTTTATATTAAGATTTTGAACCATTGGGAGAGCACTTTACTGATATTAAAACGTTAAGTTGAATAATTAGTTTAGGATTTTCATTTTTACTAGAAATTTGAATGTTCCCTTGAGATTTGGTAAAACTTTTCTCGACATCCCTTTTTTTACAAGTACTACATATTATAATATCAAATGCTGACAAAACTATTTATTTTATTTTCAATTCTTCTTTATTAGCTAATAATAGATATATTCATATCTTATTTTTAATTAAAAGTTGTTGTCATAATTGTCTTGTTAAACTGTTACTCTTTTGAAAAACAATGTTCATATTTTAAGTCGTGAAGAGTGTTTCTAACTAGTTAATGTTTAGTGTTTTTAACAATATTAATGATTAGATAACGGTTTTTTTGGACAGGTTTAGTATTGTCAAAGAAAAAAATATATAATAAATTGACTTATATTAAAATATCATCACTCAAAACCATATTCCCAATGAGCAATCCTCTTATTGTAACAAAACATAGCACATGTGACTCAATTGAGACTATTATGCTAAAACTTAAGAGCATATGTGACTCAATTATTAAGAGTTTCGATCACTCACCTTTTACATCCACTATAACATTAGCATAAGCATGCCCTGTTGCTTTGAGTATGTCTTCAATTCACCTTGTGATCCATGCACAATATATAATAAATTTTCCAGCAAGTGTTCATCATTTTGTGGAAAATTCACATTCGAAGTATATTAGTAGTAACAACTCACCTCAATGCTATCATGACATGATAACTCTACCCAACTCAGATTACGATCAACACAACACATGTGTCGTTTCCCAAGTCTCAACATCTCGATATATATATGGATCTTCTTACATTGGATTTTCATTTGGATCCTCTTCAATCTAAAATCTCCACCATCAGTGCTCCATGTCATTTTTATTATTATTGAAATTGCCTTTATCGTTTTTGTTCGTTTAAATCGGAAGATTCAGGTTTCGACCGACTGTTAAATCCATTCTTATTAAAGTGATAGCGGATGATCACAATGGCAAGTTTAAATTTCTCACCGAAGTCACCAAACAATTCAGGTTCATACCTTGAAATTATCTAAACAGTGAAACTTTCTGTATACCAGGCTTGCCTTGCTCTTGGAATTTCCAGGGGATCTTTCGCACCTATAGTTCCCAAAATCCAAGCAAATGATCAATTCCATATGTTAGCATTAAAAATTCATAAAACCTAAAACGAATAACTAAGTTGACAAATGTGGATGGATCAGAGATCTATATTGTTATTGTTAAGGTATAGAGCCAGATTGGATTTGAAAATGTTCAATGTACAGCACATACAATAGGGTCTTACCGATAAGAATAAGACAGGGCACGAAGGTTGGAATTGAATAAGGTGAATCAAATTGTGAAGGTAAACCTGGAGCAATTCTGTCCCGAACCTAATAGAAAATATAAAATTTTGAGATTAATATGTAGTATTAACTGCAAACGCACTATCATAACAAGAACAAAGTTACAGATAGAAATTGTATACACGTGATCATTCTCAATGATGTTAAAAACAATAAATTAAAGCATATATACAGTTCAGGCGAAATAATTGAATTCATAAATACTAGGCTGACCTTCAGTTATAGACTTCAGTTATAGACTGTTGGCATGCTTGAATGAATAGTACCCCTATTGAGTACATTAATTATGTACATTCCCTTCTAGGTCTTACTCAAACAGTTTGAACAGTGAAATTATTCTTTGAAATATAAAATTATATACTAGATTATACTAACATTAATTTCTCCTCCTATATGTTTCTATTTATTATTATTATTATTATTATTATTATATTATTATTATTATTATTATTATTAAAGAAATAATTGAACTATATATACAATGACAAACTCACCAAGTATAATAAAGGCCATGTTTACATTTAGTTTACACTTTTTTAAAACTTATTTACCTTTTTTTTTATGAAAATTGCTTACCATTTAATTATACCAGACATCATCCCCTTAGGACAATTATAGATTAGAGAAGTAATCCTAATATTAAATAGTTTAGTAATTATTTTTTAGAGATTTAAAGAAATCATAAGTTACTACGTATGATTTAAAAGGCATTATAAAACAGTTGATTATATTAAAAACCGTTGTAAACAGTGATTCATGTTTATTCTGAAAAACTGGAGCAAGTGATTACTTCTTCTCTTTTTTAAAGAAGTTGCGCGCATAATAAAAGGAACTTCAATCATAACAATAATGTTTATGACTGAAAAATGTTGAAAAATCAGGCACAACAAGTTGTCTCTCTTGTAATAATAAGTTCCAGAAAATCTTCGTTTACAATTTTTTACTACTAAAATACACTTCAACTGTATATACTTTTTTATATCTCCATAAATTGTTCCTTGGTTTCCTCTCTCTTTCCTTCCTGTAACTTTTAATTCTGCACTTTCACTTTTTTTTTTTTTTTCTTAGCATTCTTTAGGTTTAAACCCATGTTCTTTATTCTCCTTATCCTTTCAATATATTTATAAAAAAAGAAAATACATTGATAAGCAGACACATACATATCTTTCAAGTAGTATAAGTTGAAGAGGATTAAAAAGTTCGGTGTAGGCATGACTCCTCAAAGTCGGCTCTTTCCCTGAAACTTACAATGTATGAAGTCTGAATACAGACAGAGACTCGGACACATAGGTAGGAAGATATGACTAAATTGAAAAAACACAGAACACGAGACCTAGCATATATATATATATTAGTTTCAAATTTTTAACTAATATATTGTCAACTAACACAAAAATAAATTTAACCTATCTATCTTATATCCAAAAAAGTAAAAAATAGTGATCATATAATTTTTTTTCTTTATTTTTATAATCATAATAGAAAATTATGTGATAAGTTTACAAGTTTATGGATTGTTTAAAATATCATTGAATTTGTGATTATTAATATTATGTTGGAGTCATGTCAAAATTATGTCAAAGACAAAAAATTATCTTTCAAATTAGACATTTTATTGACACATGTGTCCTAAAAGTATGTACATGTCGATGTCTGATACGTGTTGGACACGAAACGACGTGTCCGGGCTTTATAGACAATTCAATTAACTTCTTGTTACCGTCACTTTGAATGCGTAAATGAGTAAATTATTGGGGAGCAGTTAAAAAATTAAAACTGAACTGCAATCCCATCAAGTTTGAGTTACACATTACCGATAAATTAGATGAATAAAAGTAGAAAGTGGCTAATAGATACAAAAGAATAGGGTCCATATTTAAGAAAAAGAGAAAATGCTTCTAGGAGTTTCATCTAAAAGTAGGGAAAAAGAGAAATAGAATCTTACTATTTTATTTGTTACGAAAAGTATTGTTTAGAAATACGTAAAAGTATCGACTGTGAGAAAACTAAAAAGTGTAAGTCAATTTTTTTCTCTCGTTCCCAGTTTCTCCTCTCCTTCACTCCTTCCAGTAAATTACGGGATATGAAATAAATTAGATGTGGAATTGACATATAATTCAAATTTTTTATATTTTATTTATCTGACTTGGTTGATATTTTCTTTTGGGAAAATGAACTAAACATCATTAATGGAATTTTTTTTCTCTTATTTGAAATTTTTGTTTTCATAAATAACATTATGCGGTAAAAAAACTCAATAGTAAATAGCATAGCAATACTACATGGATGGAGATAGATGGTTGTGTTGGTTGCACGTTTTCCATAGTAACGACAATGAACCCGAATTGCTACCTAACATCGCCACGCATGCGCCTGAGAAAATCGGTTACTATAATCCAATCAAATCAAATTATCGCACACCAGAACAGTACAAATAAATGCAAGTAAAAAATAACCGATTGAGTGAAGCAGAGAAGACGTAGTAGTGGTACCATAGCAACCTCAAGCAATGGACGCACCGCTTCTTTGTCACTCTACGAACTGTGAAGAAAAACAACTGCAGGCCTTTTTCTCTGTATACCGCTTTCCTTCAACTTCAAAATCAACACCGGAAACCGTCCTTGTTCTCCTTTCCAGGATTCAAAATCAACAAATTAACGAATCAGATCGGAATAACAAAACTACCGATTCAAAAGTCACAAACTCTAGAAGAATCGAATTATGGAATCAGTTACCTAACTCCATATTCAAGAAGAAAATTATCTTCCTGTAGCAACTCTTCAAGGTTCTCTATATCTGCCTTTGGATTTGACGCCAATATCCTGATCTGTAATAAGGTTCATGCGATTGAACTGACAAATGAATCAGAATTTATAAAAAAAAAATGAAATGATGCTACGAATTTTGATAATACCTCTTCCTTCGTTGGAGGAGAGTTTGTTTACAGAGGATCCGTCACCGGATTCGCGAGTTCAACAGTTAGTGAAAATGAAACACTCATATATAAGCTAGTGAGTATGATGATTATTATTATTATATACCTTGCGCGTGTGGCCTACTAGGACTGGCCCTGGCCGGAACTGAGATAGGAGCTTACTCTGACTTTGACCTTCTTCAATGGCGTCTTTTCCCGCCAAGTTTGTTTGGATTTTGGGTGAGTAAGAACCAACCACCATAGCAAGAGGAGAGGAAGAGGTAAACTACGAAAATTGCAGTGTCGAATGCTATTAAGTTAGTTGTGGAGTAATTTCATTTTAACTATCATTCATAAACATGCTTCTGTGGTGGATGGCGATTTAAGTTCTGCATGGTGGACCAGTATCTTAATTATTAATACAGCTGATAAAAGGCCCTCAAATTTTATTTTTATTTTAACTTTTTAAGTTAAATTTAACTAAGGCAGGTACATTTTCATATTGTAAATTCCCTTTTCCAAACCTATGCAATAAGAAAATTACGAGGAGCAACACTAAGTATGGGAAAGTTTGCTTGGAATTCGTCTCTTCCAAATTTAGAGTTTGGTACTCAAACTTTATAAATAACTAAATATTGTTCTTTTCGGTTTCTTAATTTTTGTTCATATATATAGTTTTAAAATCAAAATTTAAAATATGAGATGAATTGTAAATTTACATCAAGTTTAAGAGCTAAACGCGTACTAACCCTTAAGAATAAATCAATTTTATTTTAATTTTAAAATTTATTAAGTGATTTAAGAATATTTTACAAATTTCATGAAAAAAATACTATATAATGCTTAGAATATTTTCATTGTTCACTTCAATGACTTTCTAATCACACATAAAAATATCAAGAAATTCCTTTCTAAGATCAACCTAAGGATAATCACAATTTGAAACTCCAACTACACTTAATACTAAGTATCTCAATTCTACTCTTTAGTCTAAATTCTTTCTTTTATTATCTTATTGTTACAGTTATAGAAAGAGTAATTCTTGTTTAGTTTTCAATGATAAAACCCATTGGTTACTTGAAGTCCAACGTATTTAAATTTCAAAAGTACATTCTCAAATTTGATTTAAACAAGAATATTAAATTTTGACTAAAATCATTAATAAAAAAAGCATTTAATGAAATTGGTTGACAAAAAGTATATTACGTCCAATTGTAGAAACCAAAACAGCTCAAATTTTCACACCATAATCACAGAAATCAATTAACCCAAATAAGTAATGATGTAATTTTCACTAACGATAAATGATTATCTATCCTGACAAAAAAATAACTCAATAAATAATGGATTATCTAGAAGATTATTAATTTTCTACAGCTTTCATCGACAGACTTATAACTAATTATCTAAAAACATCTACAATACTCTTTAATTCAACTTATTGAAACTGCATTTTCTATAAAAATATCTTTTTTTCAAAATGTATTTAAGGCTTTGATTTATAAAATAGTGATTAATAGGCTTTCCAATTTTAATCCTTATTTGCCAAATAAAAATAAATAAATAAATAACAAGTATTTTCACAGTTTCCTAAGTTTTTGGCTTTGAATATATCCCAAAATTAAGAAACTATGTTCATCGGAGTAAAATAAAACATCAGAAATGTGACTGGTATATTACTATAAAATGTCATATTCTAAGCAATTAAAAGAATTTTGATACTGTTATTATTATTTTTTTCAATAATTGAATAAGTTCCGATGTTTTAGAACGTCACTTTCTATTTTATTTTTAGCGGATATTGACTTTCACATACTCTATTTTAAATTTATCCAAGTTAAAATGGCCTACTTTATCTAAATCATTAAGGATGAGCGACTCAAATTTGGGAATGACTTGATAATAAGCTTCATAAAATAAACAAAAACAAATGTAAACAACAAACCATAAAATCATCTTTAAATTTAGATTTAAATTTAATTTTACCCTAAAATTGTACTTGTGGGATGAGAACTGGGTCTCACTTTATCATATTCTATAATTTGACCTTCTTACAAAATCCTCAACTATATATCCAAATATAAATAATATTCTATAACCCTTAAAACTAGGAACACACACAGTAGCTGTCTTAATCAAACGAAAACCAGAAATGGATTTCCCTTGTATAATTAAACCGTTTCATTCAACAGAATTTTGTGGCATTATGAACACAACAATGTTCCTGTTAATATCGAAAAGATCAAAATTGACCAATGTTTCAAGGCAATACTAAATGGTGTTGAGATGTCAGCGCAGCAAAGAAGTGTGGTTGCAGTTATCTTGTAATTCTACATAACCTTTAATTTACAGAAGGGAAATTAATGCACATCAGTGCCAGAAATTCCTGGCTGGTGCACGGACACTAGCAACATTTTTCACAACCAATCAGGTCAACGAAAAATCATTTATCAACATGTCCCTTAGTTATGGCATAAATGTTTGGGATATTTTAGTAACAGATGAGATGGGGTAATTTGCAATGCAACTGGTATTATTTCTCTTTTCACTACCAACGCCAGTTTCGGCCCCAATATTGCCATGGTCTGCAGGTTCTTTCTTGCTTTTCTCACCTTTCTTGGTCGATGAATAATAGCACGTTTCTACAACGTATAGATAAATAATATTAGTTAATTAGCTTTCATTAGAATTGCTACTTGCTTTACATAATAAGCTTAAGCATGGCAACAAGGGGGGTCTGCTATGGGTGGCTATGTCTTCTAATTTTTCTGCTCTAGCCTGACATTCTTAGTTTTATGATTATGATGATGCAAGTTGTTTACATACAAGTTAGCTGAGTGAGACTAGTAGGTATGGACATACTACATGGTCAGCTGAGTTAGTATTCCTGTCACAACACATAAGTAAAAAAATTGTTAGCTATGTCATTCAAACGGGACTTTCCCCAATGACTGTTTATAGAATATTACAGAAAATTTTTAACAGAAAAACACCCAGATCATTTCTGCCAAGCAAAATTGTAATAGTGAAGACTAGAACACCATGACACTAAAGCCTAACCTTTCATGCTACCAAGAGTAACGAGTTCGCGAAGAACATCCAAGAGTTTGGTCATTATAAGCCTTTCCTGCTCTCCGTAAGCATCCGAGCTTCCATCAGAATTTAATGACTTTTGAAAGTTTTGATATGAAGCTCCATCGGCAGAAGTATTTCCAAAAAACATATTGTCCTGTTCATCACACATCAATGCCAGTGTTTCTGGTGACAATGGCCTATTATAATTGGCAATATCAACTGCATCTGCCACAGCTTTATTCACGTGATCATCACAGACCGGTTGGCGAACATCCTTAGTTTTTTGTAGCGATTTAGCTGATGAAGCAACGGAAGCTTTAAAGTTCCCAGCTTTTGTTTGTCGATCTATTTTCCCTCTCGCTTCTGAAAAGTTGGGAAACATTTAAAATTCAAACTTGGTACAGATAAAACATGTCAGGAAAATATGGAAAGAGTGAAAGCTATAGAGCAGCACAGAAAGACAACTATTGTCAGAAATGTGAGCAGTACACCTGAATCTGAAACCTGTATTTCCAAAAGGTATGCAACTGCATGATGACAATTGTGGCCAAAGCACGTTTATGGCAAAAAATGAAAGACTTCAGGCACATTAGTGGTGTTCATGATCTGATCGCCTAACTAACCAATTCAAAGATGAAAATTTGCTGAAAGTATTCTGCGTATGAAAGGTCCTCTAAGGGTTTTTTTACCAGTTCCCCCTTCCTTAGTCATATTATTAGTGTGACACTAGTTTCATTGAAAAAAAAAAAAAAAAAAAAAATTAATAAATTTTTTTAAATTACA
>Ga0214542_1008134_pt1 | contig 17630 bp, 4 predicted proteins | sample CNSS1metaG_FD_160096 | JGI IMG/M metagenome (GOLD analysis project Ga0214542, IMG submission 160096) | Root nodule microbial communities from cowpea collected in UCLA plant growth center, Los Angeles, California, USA - CNSS1 | ecosystem: Host-associated > Plants > Roots > Nodule | place: USA... | reverse complement strand
TTGGCCAAATCCATGTCCCTTCCATCCAAAGATGTTTCTGAAACATTATTATCTGCAAAATACTTGCCACTCATTCCACTCACTTGTGGGTGCAATGCTAAATAGCATGTTGTTGATGCTCCCTATCGTCGTGTAATTAAGACATAAAATAGTAAGACAAAACTATAGTTATTCAACAGTAAGAGTTAAATATGTTAAACTTTTAAGTAACAAAAAAATAATAATCTATTTTCATGGTGATTCAACTTACTTGCTGCACATTTTTCAACACAAATCGCTCTAGGCAACGAATTACAAATGGACCTAGAATATTCTTTATACCTGCATAAACCATACAAAGATGGCTATAAAACTCAACGTGTCATCTTATAGAACACTATAAATTTTTTTTTATTAGTGATTGATTTTAATAATAAAAATAATTAGTTATTATAGTGACCAGTGTAGATACTAATTTATAAGTTAAAAATTATTATTAACTAAAATAATTTTTAAATTAGTCATTATAATGAATTGATTTCTAAATTGATCACTAATATTAACTATCAAGGTTTTAGCCACAACAAAAAAATTGATCTCGAAATTTGTATTTAAATTGATTACTAATGGAACAAATTTAGAAACTATTTCTTTTGGTAGCTAAACCTTTGGTAACTAATGTTAGTAATCAATTTAGAGACTAATTCACTATAATGACTACTAATTTAGAGACCAATTTAGAAATTATTTTAATTACCAATAATTTTAATTTATAAATTGGTTACTGACTATTTTTTTTTCTTAAAATTGATCATTAACAAGAGATTTTCTTGTGATGAAAAATATATACTTGGAATAAAAAGAAAATACTTTACCTATACGTTGATGTTGAATATATAATTATAAAGACATGTAAGTTTGAATTGAGTAGGTAGAACAACTAATAAATTGAACACAATTATTGTCAATTTTCAAGCAACGTTAATGTTTATGTACAAAATATAAGATTAATGCCAAAACTGTATGTATTGAAACTTTTGGAAGATACTTCAAAGTAGAAGATTGTGTAGATTAATTGTTTAGCAGTTTAGACACGGTTATTTAAATTATTTTTATGTAGACTGTAAATTTATATAAATATATTAATTAATTACCTGTCAGCAATCGATTGTGAAGATATATATTTGTGGTAATAAATCCTGGATGAAGAGAATTCGCAGTAATATCTACTCCATCTTCCTGGTCAATTTTAATATTGAACAAAAGTATTATATAAATATCACAGACAACTATTTAATGCATTGTTATATCTTAATTTTGAAAAGTTACATCATAAACAAGAAAAACAACCTTTTATATGCTTTCATTTATTGTCCTAACTATTTCCTATACAAATCTCCTAAATCGAAAATAATGTGTTATTAGGTGCTATTTTTATTGATAAAATAAAAATAAATATTTTTGTCAAATAAAAAGAAGATGAGAAAATTAAGCTTTTTAGGTTAGAAGTTAAGACTTAAAACTTTTGTAACTGCTGAATGGGATTCTCTCTATCAGCAATGTTCACCAGGTTGTCTTAAACGAGAAACTATGAATAGGGATGTCAATGGGCGGATAGGATACATGTAGTAGTTCCTACGTATCCTATCTGTTGGATAAATATTCGTCTCGTACTCGTCTCCATATCTGTCGGATATCCATTATGCGGGTATCCACATAATTTTTTAATATCTACGGATATTTACGGGTACCCGCACCGTATTTATAACCAAATAAAAATACATATTTAACAACATATTTTAATTGTAAATTCAAATAAAATGCAATACATAACATTCATAAATTTTAAACAAAGTCTAAATAATTCATTTAAATAGTGTTGAATGACAATTTACAAAGAAATTAATTCTTTTTAAAACTAATTGATAAAAAAATAACTCATTCAAAATCAATGTCTTAATATTTTAATCATGTATTTTTTTTAATTTAAATTAGAGTATAGTGGGTACAGGTGTCCATACGTACGGATACTATATTACCCGTATCTGCCCCATTAACACGCGGGTATTAAAAATACCTGTACCTGTTACCCACGGATATCCATTTACAATATCCATCTTCTACCCGTTACGGGTTTTATCCGCGGATACCCGCAGATACGGATTTTTTTGACATCTCTAACTATGAACAGTGGAAGCAACAACTTGGTAGCATTAATGAACAAACCACACACATTAGGAGAGAAATTAATGAGAAATAAATGGAGAGTACAAATGTAAGACCCGCAAAATTTAATTAATTAAATTAGTAATTAATTAATAAATGCAGGAGGCTAGTGCATTTATGACATTAAATTATGTTATATGTAATGTGGAAAAGTGCTAGTTCATGTAGTTGAGAATACTTTGGTTTGTGTGAGAGGACTTAGGTTTGAGTCATATGTATGCTAATTATGTGTAGTTTTTATTATTATTGTTTTAATGGTATGTTGCGCCACATATTGTATGAGATAATGATTGAATTGTGTGTGGTAGCAAGAAACATAAGTTGGTCTGGTGGTTAGCTTTGACTTGGCATTAGGAAGGTCATGGGTTCAAACCTTGGTGAGTCAAATTTAACTATTTTTGGCTTAAACTTTAGTTGTGGGCTGAATATGAATAGGTGGAGAAACCTATCAGAAAGTGGGTAGCTAAAGGGCTGAGAAACAATCAAGTCATAGCCTTGAAAAGCAATAAAACCCCAAATTAAATCATATTCACGTTTTTTTTTAAATTACTAAGTATTAAGACCTATAAAAGGCACTTTTTGAGAGGAGAATAGGGTTTGGAAAGTTGTTTTTCTGAGAGCTCTAGAGAGAGGACGAAAATTGGAGTGAAAGGAGAGTTAGGAGTGAAGTATTGAGGGTAATTGAAGTGGTGGATTAAGGCAAGCTTTGGTGATCAAAGGAAATTTCCCAATTTCACAAGTTAAGCAAGGGATTTTTAGGTTAGGGGAGTTGAACCTGAATTCTCGTTTTTAACTATCGTATGCTGGTGATTCTGATAGGTTTTGTACTCTGAATTTCGTGCTGCACATGAGTGAATTTGGGGTTATGGGTTTTGGGGACTGTTTCATTGAAATTGACCTAAATGCATGTATATAATGGGTTTGTATTCGGGTTATTATGTGATTATGCAAAGTTGGGTTGTTGGGGCATAACTTCGTGTCCAATTATGTTCATATGCCTATCTGAGTTGTGCTGATTGAATTGGTATGTTTGTATTGTGATTTGAGTCCCTGGTGCAATGTTGTACGCGTGAATCAGTGCCAGAACCTGCAATTTTCGCTCAGGCGAGACATGCAGGGACTCATAAACATCTCTATGCTCGAGCAGTTCGCTCAGGCGAGGTGATTTGGGTTTTGGGTGACAGACCAACTCGCTTAGGCGAGGGTGACTCGCCCAAGCGAGAATCCGTGGGTGTCTCGAGTGCATTGGTTGCGTAGCTTGTGTAGGCGAGGTTTGTTTCTTAGGCAAAATCGCATCTCGCTCAAGCGAGAGACTCTCGCTTGAACGAGAGTTCGAAGAGCTTTCTGATGGGAGTTCACTTGCAGCCCAAGCGAGAGAGGTGAGTTTTGGGCGAAACGTGATCTCGCCCAGGCGAGTGTGACTCGCCTAAGCGAGGGTTCGTGGTTGGTTTTGTGTATGGAGCTCGCCCAGGCGAGGTAACCTAGCCTAAGCGAGGTGAACTGGAATGCTTAGGCGAAAGTTGAATGTTTAAGCCCAGAGATGGACGGATGATAGGTTTAGAAGCAATAAATTGTAGTATTGAATTAATCGAAGTTTGAATGGTGATGTGTGATCTATAAGGCTTCTAAGATATCTAGATGGTGAGCTTGCTGGTGTTCCCTAGGTTGTGGCCCGAAACGTATCCTTGAGTTGTGGCTCAGGATAGGGGTTAAGCACGTGGCATTCTATGGGTTGTGGCCCGGAATGACTTCCCTTGAGTTGTGGCTCGGGATAGCGGATGAACATGAGAAACCTAGAGTTGTAGATTGGGTTGGCGAGTGTGCCGGTGTGAGTGTGTTGGTTGTGGCCAGTACGGATGGGTCCAAATGGATTGCCCTCCTTAGTGGTTGCTGACGAGTTTGGTAGTCCTGAGACATTACAGACTATGTTCGTATTTGGGAACTCCACCTGGCGTTACGGTGTGTGATGTACGCAGTACACGTGAGCAGGTGATGATGCAGGTGGAGCTGGTGAGGCTTAGCTGCGGAGAGGGGCTGATTATGTTTTGTCACTCTATTTTAACATATGATGTAAAGGCTCATGGCCTACTTGACTAAACTCCCATTTTTGTATGTATAGACTTATTAGTGATTTTTAATAAAGTTTTACTTTTCCCGTGTTTTGGAAAATGAGGTGTTATTAATAAATGAGTTTTTACATAAAGGATGCTGATGTATTATTTCTTTTTTTTATTTAATTAAATTCGTAATATCCGGACGGGATGTTACAACAAAGGCTTATAGAGGAAATATGAAATAAAAGGAAATGTTTCGGGTACAGAGTTATTGTAGAGTGTGGTTGGAGAGCAAATGAGGTCATAGATGAGAGAAATAAGAAAGGTTTTTTCTTTTTAAGATTGACTTTGAGAAAACATGATTTAGTGGATTGGAAGGTCTTCCAATGTTAAGTTGGTTGGGATGATGATAGTTAGATCATCACCACATTCGAGATATTGTCTCATTGAAATTTCTATCACAATTTTATTCTTAAAAGATGTCTCGGATGTACGAAGAAGGAATATATATTTAAAATTTCTGTTGGTCTTGTTGAAGATCTCACATCACTAGAGATAAGGTAAGTTTACGGTATATAAGTAGGTGCAAATCTTATCTTTCAAATTAGTTTTGTAAGGTTAAGCTAGACTTAAAATCCACTTCTTAACATAATATCAAGCCATGAGTGTGAGTCTATACTAGAGATTTGTTATTTGTTGGGTCTAATATGTCTCTGTTCTTGGAAGATTTGTTGTTTGTCTGACCTATCGTGTCATCTGCTATCAGGCCGTTGTCGGACAATCCTATAGTGATTAGTCTCACGTTTGAAATGTATATTTCTAGACATGAGAGGATGTATTGAAAATCCCACATTAGCTAAAGATAAAGCAAATAGTATATAAATTGATATAAATCTCATCTTATAAGTCAATTTTGTGAATTTGAGTTGAACTTGACATTCATTTCTTAATAGGCCTTGAACTTTTAAAAGAGGTGAAACTATTGACTATAATAGAAGAGAAGGTAGAGGATCTAACAACTTTTGATGAAGTGTTTCTAAGAAATTAATGAAGATGGTAACTACAATTAAGAGGAACAACCCTATGGTTCAGAAACTCAGTTTCCAAGTATGGAGTTGGAGAACCATGTTAGTTGGTGTTTATTTACTTCTAAAAGCAATATTGCTGATAAAGAAAAACTATAGACAACAACATTGTTTCATTAATTATGGTTAAAAGAACTTATGAATTAAACAAAATAATGAAAAGTTGAGTGTGGTAGAACCTTGAAACGTCTTGCAAGTTCATTGGCATGTAAAATGTTAGCAAGCTTTGATTGTCCATATGCACGCCACTTGTTGTAACTGTAACAATATTTCATTAATAATTAATTTTAATGATAAAAATTGTTAATTGTTATAGTGACTAATTTATATATTAATATATAAAATAAAAAATTATTTTTTTATCAGCAAAGAAAAGACCTACTAAAAGTGATTAATCAACATTTGACATAATTTGAACTTATCATATAATATAGTTATAAAAAAAAGTGCTTATTAATTCAAAGGGTTTTGTCACCATGTTTGTGAAAAAGAAGAAAAGCTTAAGAGAACTTTAATGTGTTTTAGGTTTCAACTTTAGGGCTCACTCTCAAAATAACATTGTGTTTGAGAAGAAAAGGAATATTTGAGAGGATTTTAATGAGGGAGGGTTTAACTTTCTCATAGTAGCATTAATCAACCTAACTAGTTACTAACTAACAAAAATATCTCTTACAAAACTATTATTATATGAGAATGATTAACACAAGTTAATCTACTTGCATAGATTTTGAACTACCTTGATGGATCATTAAGTTTGTCAAAAAGGATTCCTTTAGGATAAGTAAACCTATGACCCATGGAGGAGACATTAACAATTCTTCCTTGTATCTTACTTTCTCTTGCGGTTTTCTTCATATTATCCAACAACAGACTTGTCAGAAGAAAATGACCTGTCAAATTATGTTCCACAAAATGCAAACAATGAGATTAATTTCAAAATTTCTCTAAATTTATAGAAATAACAAAGTTTATTCACATGTTATGCCAAATCTTAAGTGTAAAATTAGATAAATTGAGAATACCTAAATAATTTATAGCAAATTGAAGTTCAATGTTATCCTTGGATAGCATGAAAGGGGATGCAAAAATCCCTGCATTGTTTCTTAGAATTTTTAAGAAAAAAGAACAAAAATTAGAAAGAATTATTTATTACGTAGTGAAATAGTAAATTAGAAAGTTGAATGATCTTACATCAAAATATTCAATGGAAGAGAAGTTGAATTAAACTCATCTGCAAAATGATGAACAGAGGCCATGGAACTTAGGTCTAACTTCATCACATCAACTTTAGCAGTGGGAATTTGCTTAAGAATCGATTCCTTCACATTATATGCATCAATCATTTCAATCACTCCCATAATCACATGGACACCACGCAATGCAAGAACACGAGCTGTCTCTGCACCTATACCACTTGATGCACCTATTGTTTTATACAATGATAATCAATAAAATTTTCGCTACAACATTCTCATCACGTTAGTGGGAGCATAGTGATACTATTGGAAAAATAATAATAAATTATGACTTATTATGTCAGGATTATTACCATAATTGTTAAGTTAGATTTATTATGATAGATATACTAAACCCTGGTATAATAAGTTCAACATGTCAAATATTTTTTTATGTTATAAAAAATCATATTTTTTATATCATCTACAACTATGATATCTATAACCGATATAATAAGTATCGCGTACAATTGTGTAAGAACAACTTGATGTAATGTAAGAACAACTTGATGCGCGTGGTTTGTAACAATGTAATCGATCTACTTAATATAAGGTATAATGTTACTTTTAGGAGAAAAACTAAATACTCACAAATTTTATTTTATACAATATGTGAAGAAAAAGAAAATAGTATATATACGTGAACTTGAACCACGCATACGAAATTATTATTATATTTTATATGTATTTTCGTGGGTTAAGTCGACGATAAATAAGCAACAAATGTTCATTTCAATTTAACTAACACAAATACTTTGTATTTAGAGAATGAGTGTGTTGTCATCACTGAACTGACGCCTTCGTCCTTTTTTCGTCAATTTTACACTGCTGATGTCATTTTTTGCCGACGAAAATAACATACATTCTTGTAATGATATTTGTTCATTAAGCTGACTTTGGTTTTTTTTTTTCTTTAAATAGAACAATTGTTATTTGATGGAATAAAAAAATTTAATTATAAAGAAAACTGGTTATAAAATCCTTTTATAAAATAAAAGTTAAACACTAACTTTATCACGACATTATCTTTTTATTGATAGTGGTTTTTTATAAGAATTAATGATAAAACATTAGATACATCTCTTCACTTTTTTATTATCACAAAAAAAATTATTATGATAATAATTATTGTAATGAAAAATATTAATAATTTATACAGAAAAAATGATTTTATTCTACATATTTTTTTTTATTATATAGATAGATTTATTTTTCTTATAAAAATAATTACTCAAAAAATAAGATTAAAAATAATTGTATACGCAAAAGAAAAAAAGATTCCTTAATTATTATCGGTACAGATAATAAACTGGAACTGGTCATCTGTGGTCAACCTACCCCACACATCTGTCCGTATTAATTTTATTTTTAAGCTTTTTAGTGATAAATTAAATATAATTAAATACTTCTATTTATTGCTTTATTGATAATATATATTTATAAGTGTGATTTTAAATTTTATTTCATTTTAATATTTTTTATAATATATTTCTTTATTTACTTATGAAAATAATAAATTTTTAATTTTTAAGTTTTTATTTAATACTTATATTTGAAAAAATATCATAACTTTTACAAGATATTTAAATTTGTAAATTACAATTTTACGAAAACTGTTTATTTTTAAATTTTTGCACTCCACGAACATGTAATTAGACACGAAAGATCGGACATATTAATGATATTATCTATGTAATTCTGCAACACCATTACATAATAATTCTATGTTTTCAAAGGATAAATCTATAACAGACTCCAAAATAGATTATATTTTCAATGTGGTATTCTTCAATTCAATTCTCCGAGATACTTTTAAGGACAAATCTATAATGAATTTCAGATTCTAAAATGGATAATATTTTTAATGTGATAATTAATTCTACAGTTTGAATTAACACTTTTCCTTAACGAAATGATAGTTTCTCTTAATTTTTTTACCATTAAAGGACTGTGAACTCTTACCAGAAACTTAAATTTCAATGTTTAGATTGCAGAGACAATTCTGATATTTCATATATATGTTTATTAGAATCAAATTCCTCTATTTATATATTTTATAAGATTATAATGTTTTCTTTACCTCAATGAAAATGTGATGAGTCTTGAACAGAAAAAGAAGAAGATTGAGAAAGAGAAAGAGAAAAAGAGTGACCTGTGACAATTGCAGTGAGAGAAGTAGAATGGATTCCAAGAGTAACTTCTTCTGCAGTGGAAGATGATGAAAACCCAGAATCTCCTTTTCTAATGAATGCCCACATCTTTCTTTTTTGTATCAGACTCTCTACTTCTATATCTTCTGTATTATTGCAGAAATGCAGTAGCAGCTGATATAAATTGTGTGTGCAGTAACACACCTACACAAATCATAAATGTAGGTGTTAGACAGCAATTTGGTTACATGGTCCCTCAAACTACCATTTTTGTCAAGTTGGTGAAAAAAAAATCACGACCCCACAATTAGGGGTTCCAATATGGGTATGGCCGTCCAATCGGTCTTCAGGCCGTAAAAATAACGCCAGACGTGTAAGATCCGTGCAATTTAATTAATTAAATAAATAATTAATTAATAAATGCGGGAGGGTAGTGCATTTATGACATTTAATTTTGTTTTGTATGATGTGAAAAAGTGCTAGTTCATATGGTTGAGAGTACTTTGATTATGTGCGAGGACTTGGGTTTGAGTCCTATGTATGTCAATTGTGTGTTGTGTATGAGATAATGCTTGAATTGTGTGTATTAGCAAGAAATATAAATTGGCTTGGTGATTTAGCTTTGACTTGGTATTGAAAAGGTCATGGGTTCAAACCTTTGTGAGTCAAATATAAGTCTGTGTGTGCGCGAAACAGTAGGTCATTTCGCTTAGGCGAGTATGCCTCGCCCAAGCGAGAATTCGTGTGCATTTGTGTGGTTTGATTGAACAACTCGCGCAGGCGAGGTTGATTGTGGTTTTGAGCGGGAGTACGTCTCGTCCATAGATCTCGAGGGGAGGTATGGGACGGTGTGTGATCCGTAGCACGGTTTCCGCACGTGCTCTATCGGTTGTGGCAGCAAGGCATCTTGAGATACTCAATAGAAGATGTAGAACACTGCTAACATGGTTGTGGCCATGTGAAGAACTAGAACGTGGTTCCCTTTTGTGGCCATGCAGTATAAAGAAGGAGTTGTGTTATTGTTATATTATTTGTATTGATTTTACATGTATATGTATGGTTGGTATATTTTGTATGTTTCAACTGTTAGCTCACCCTATCTGCTTGTGTTTGGCGATGATCGTGTATGCGGTATACGTGAGCAGGTGATGATGCAGGTGGAGCTGGTGAGACTTAGCTGCGGAGAGGGGATGATTAGGGGAATTTTTATGTTCACGTTTTTATTATTCTATTTAGAATACAATGTAAAGGCTCATGGTGACTAAACTCACAGTTTTGTATTTATGGACTTATTAGAAATTTAATGAAGTTTTACATTTCCTGTGTTTTGGGAAACAAGGTATTATTATTAAATGAGATTTTAATAAATGATGCTGACGTATTATTTCTATTTTGTTTTATTAAATTCGTAATATTTGGACGGGATGTTACAAGATGGGTGAGGATAGTGAACTTGCAGACCCGCAAAAGAAATTTGCACCTATATATATTAGTTACTGTTTTTTGGACTATGCATTAACATTCTAACTTTTTGTATAACTAAAAAAGACAAGTATTATGTATTTTTTAACGTGGTTAAATTTGAAGAATACATCATATATGTCAATGTACAAACATGAATATAATGAAAATGTTGAATTATCAATTTATCATCCAACTCCTCAAAGTCTTTACTGCTTAATTTTGTGAACTTTTTAAAATTTCTCAATTTTTTGAAACATTGAAAATTTTATCATAAAAATTTAAAAAAAAAATTAAGAACAAAAAGCGAGCTGACCTGCACTTACGCGGAACATGTTAGACTTTTCAACTCGTGTTGAAATTGCAGGGCGGCCGACCCACATTGTACGAGCTAAGTGCAAGCTAGGCCAAAATAAGCCAAATCAACCCGTATTACCATCCATACTCATACTCACATATATTAATATTTTATACCATTTTCCATATTCTAACTTTTACTTATTTTCTATGTTTATAGACGGGAACTATACTAATTTTAAGTTTTTGTTTAAGTCTCGTTGGATAAAAATAAAAACATTGAGCATTATATAATAATAAAATTAATTTTTTAATTTAGAGGTGGCATCCATCTCTAATATGTAAATTGATGTTAGAATTTGTTTCCCATATTAACCAAGTGAACAACAAGTTATATTCTTTACATAACTTTTGTCGGTTTATGTTCAAAATTGTAATATTTAGAATTTTATCCCTCATTAAATTAAAATATTTGTTCCTCATTATATATATATCAAAGTAATTTCACATAACCCATAAAGTAAAGCATGAGGGTGTGCTGCATTTGCAACAGTGAAACAACACCATTCATTTAATTCTAATTGGAAATTCCAATCACGTCACGTCATCCAATAACCAATTAAGGCATATGGTTTTTAATTTCATGACAAGATATATGTAGCTGCAATCCACTTTGGTGCATTCCTTTCATTCATGTACTTCATAATTAAATTGGATTTACCATGCGCAGAAAAAAAAAATATATAGCCAAATCATAAAATTTATCATACCCAACATAATTGAATTCCTAAATTTAATAATTAGAGTTCTTTAAAATTCAGAAAAAACATAAATTAGAATTTTTATATAATTTGGAAAATGAGGAGAATCATAAATTTATAATAAGACATGTTTTGATACCGATCGTACAATATGTTTTTCATATAAAACCAAAATTACAGCACAATCAAATATTAATCATTCGCTCATTTTTGTTGAAAATAGAATATGAAGCACAGGAAATAATAAAAATGATGAAAATAGTGAAGGTAACGAAATTAAGAACAAGTATATGACACAAATATAGAAATTATGTACATTAACAGAAAAGCAGTTACGTGACGGCAAATTTTTTTACCTTTCTGCTATATGTGTAAGTGATATTTGGATTGTCCACGTTAAGGGAACTAATTGCTTTAATTTAAGTGACAAGCATGTTAGAATCTTGGATTTGCATGTCTATACGAATTGTGATAATGATATCTGGTATATGAAATTATGGTAATTAGAATTTCCCTGCTTGCTTGAGAAAGTGTGATGCTTGGTATTGTTTTCATATCAAATTGACATTAATATTGTGATGAATCTGAGTATGATCTATGTGGGTATCCGTAGAGGATCTTGGGATGTTTGATGTCATTTTTGAATTGAAGAATTATGCAGAAATCACATTTTGCATAATTATGCAAACTTGTTGGACGAGTTTTCAAATCAGAAGCTTCTAGACATTGGAAGTTGTTGGACGAAGCTACTCACAGGACGAGTTTCAAAGTCAAAGGCTTTCTAATTTGGAAGCCGTTGGACGAGTAATTATCGCTGAACGAATTATTTAAAAGATTTTCTTCTAGAGTCATAATGATTAACTCTTGGACGAACCATTTGTTTGCTAGTCAAAAATGACAAATTTTTACGTCTCGTCTAACGAGAAAATGTACACGTTGAGTAAATAGATCAGAATCTAAAAATTTACTTATTGAGTTATTTGAACAAGATCTTGGATGTTATAGTGTTTATTTTGATAACTGATTGATGAAGGAGTATATGATGATACTAATTGAAGGAGAATTAGTTAGGGTACTATAGTGTAAGCATCGATAGATAAGTATTCAAGGAGAATTAGCGAATGTTTTTGGAAGCCTCCAGTACCTATAATATTTGGAGGTTATACTGAGGAGGTTTTAAACCTCTATTACATGTAGAGACTCCAAAAGAACTTTGGTAAAAAAATTTAAACCTATAAGAAATGTGACATTTTTATAAGAGATATTATTGTTTATAGTGAAGAATTTTATTATAAAGTTATTTTATTTCAATATAAGATCTTGAAAGATTGGTAATTTAACCATTCATAATAATAAAAGTGAAAAATTGTTTTTCATGAAATAATTTTCAATTTAATTTAATATATACAAATGGGAATTTTTTTTAGGAGTGTCATCGTGGTCATAATCATTATAAATTGTTATCCCTAACTATTTAAGAGTATTTTTTATGTATAGTTCATCACATTTTAAAATTTAGAAATTAATTATAATTTTTTATTTATAATAATAATTATTTCAATAATTCATATATTTTTATTTTATAATTTAGTATTTAGATCAATTATTATAGTAATTAATAACTTCTTATTACTAAAATTAGTTCAGTGAAACATGTTCTTCCAGTGATAAACATCACCTTTTAATTTGGGTCGTTACATAGACATAACCTTACAATTGTTAAATTGTTAAAATAATAAATCATTTTTATTACTAACTTATAACCATTATATAACAAATCATTATAGAAATTATTCAGAAAAATTATTTCTCCAGTATGAACCATGAACTGACGTGAATACTCACAAACTTTTCCCAATGGTTTTTACGGCATAGATATATCTTACAATAATTTTGTTATGTAAACGACGGCTTTGCAATAACATTTAAATACATATATGTAATAAATCCACCCTTACACAAGGCATCAAACTTTAAGGTTGAACAACACAATTTTCTTACAAATTACAACATGTTTATTAACAGAACTACATTTTATTTACTAAAATGGTATTCCTTAATTACCATTGTCACTGTTCATTTTTGGTTAGTTAGGTTCATGCTAAAATCCCATAGTTTCTTGGCCAAATCCATGTCCCTTCCATCCAAAGATGTTTCTGAAACATTATTATCTGCAAAATACTTGCCACTCATTCCACTCACTTGTGGGTGCAATGCTAAATAGCATGTTGTTGATGCTCCCTATCATCATGTAATTAAGACAATCAAATGGTAAGACAAAACTATAGTTATTCAACAGTAAGAGTTAAATGTGTTAAACTTTTAAGTAACAAAAAAAAATAATCTATTTTCATAGTCATTCAACTTACTTGCTGCACATTTTTCAACACAAATCGCTCTAGGTAACGAATCACAAATGGACCTAGAATATTCTTTATACCTGCACAAACCATACAAAGATGGCGATAAAACTGAAGGTGTATATCATCTTATGGAAAAAGTATACTTGGAAAAAAATATACCTTACCTATGCGCTGATGTTGAATACATACTTATAAAAACATGTAAGTTTGAATTCATTAGGTAGAACAACTAATGAATTGAACACAATTATTGTCATTTTTCAAGCAATGTCATTGTTTATGTACAAAATATAAGATTAATACCAAAACACTGTGTTGAAAGTTTTGGAAGATATCTCAAAGTAGAAGATTGTATATAGGGATGTCAAAAAAATATGTATCTACGGGTATTTGCGAATAAAGTCTGTAACGGGTATAAAATGGATATTGAAAATAAATATTCACGGATGATGGGTATGGATATTTTTTTATACCCGCATGTTAATGGGACAGTATGGATATCATAGTATCCATACCCATGGATATCCGTATTTGCTATATTCTAATTTAAATTAAAAAATTATTAAAATATTAACACATTGATTTTGAATGAGTTATTTTTTATCAAATAGTTTTAAAAAATCTTCATTTATTGGTAAATTGTCATTCAACACTATTTAAATGAGTTATTCTCACTCTGTTTGAATTATAAAGGTTATGCATTGTATTTTTATTTGAATTTATGGTTAAATTTTTTTATTAAATATTTTTTTTTTGTAAATATCGGCGAATACCTGTGAATATCCGTAAATATTCAAAAAATATGCAGGTACTCACATAACGGATGCACGGATATGGATACGGTACGGGACAAATATTTATCCAGTGAAAAGGATACGAGAGAGCTACTACCTGTAACTTACCCGCCCCGTTGACATCTCTAATTGTATAGATCTAATAATTTAAATATTTAGAAATTTAAACACGGTTATTTACATAATTTTCATGTAGATTGTAAATTTATATAAATATATTACCTGTCAATAATCGATTGTGAAGATATATATTTGTAGTAATAACTCCTGGATGAAGAGAATTCGCAGTAATATCTACTCCATCTTCCTGGTCAATTTTAATATTGAAAAAAAAGTATTATGTAAATATCACAAACAAATATTTAATTCATCTTGTTGTTTCTTAATTTTGAAAAGTTACATCATAAACAAGAAAAACAACCTTTTATAAGCTTTCATTTACTGTCCTAACTATTTCCTATACATTTTTTCAAAATACAAAATAATGTGCTATTAGGTGGTGCTTTTATTGATAAAATAAAAATAAATATTTTTGTCAAATAAAAAAGAAGACGAGAAACTTAAGCTTTTTAGGTCAAAAGTTAACAGTTTAAAACTTTTGTTAAGGCTGAATGGGAATCTCTGTAACAGCAAGGCTCACCAGGTTTTGTCTTAAAAGAGAAACTAAAGGCTCTGAAAAGGTGAACTAAACAGTGGAAGCAACAGCTTGGTAGCATATTAATGAACAAAACACAGATGTTAGGAGAGAAATTAATGAGAGATAAAATGAAGAGTACAAAGGTTCAGAGAGGAAATATGAAATAAAAGGAAATGTTTGGGAGACAGAGTTATTGTAGGGTGTGGTTGGAGCAAATGAGGTCATAGATATGAGAAGTAAGAAAGGTTGTTTTCTTTTCAAGATTGACTTTGATGATTTAGTTGAAAGGTCTTCCAATTTTAAGTCAGTTGAGATAAACATAGTTAGGATCATCGTCATTTTTAAGATATTGTTTCATTTGAAATTTGGAATTCCATAATAATTTTGTCTTTAAAAGGTGTTTTTAAGGAATAAAGGAAGACTGTATATTTAAATTGTTCTTGATCTTGTTAGAGATTTGACGTCAACTAAAGATAAATCGAGTCTACAGTATAGTATAAGTGGGTGTAAACATTATCTTTTAAACCAGTTTTGTAAACTTAAGTTAGGCTTAAAGTTCAATTCTTAACATAATATCATAGTCACGAGTTTGAATTTGTTCTAGCTAGATTTTGTATTTGTTTAACCTATTGTGTCATATATCCACTCTTTGATATTTGTTGTTTGTTAAGTCTATATTGTCACCTATACTATCAGGTTGCTATCGAACCACACATTAGTGTCTAGTCTCACACTCGAAATGTATGTTTCGACGTGAGGGACATGTTGGAGATCTCACATTAGCTAAAAATAAAGTGAATTTATAGTATATAATAGGATGCAAATTTCACCTTATAAATTAATTTTGTAAAGTTGAGTTAAACTTAAAATTTAGTTCTTAACATATCTTAAATTCTAAACGATATAAAACTATTAAGAGAATGTGAAGGATATCTAACAATTTTTTATGTAGTACTTGTAAGAAATTAACGAAGATGGTAATTAACTACAACTAAGAGGAACAACCCTACGGTTCATAAACTCAGATTCTAAGTACGGAGGTTGGAGAAGCATGTTAGTTGGTATTTATTTATTTATTTCTAAAAACTAATAAAGCATAACAACTCTTTCTTAGGGTTTTAGTATCTCCAAGTAGAAACTAAGCCTTTTTTTCTTCTGATTTTTACTATAGACAACCACATTGTTTCATTAATTATGGTTAAAAGAACTTATGAATTAAACAAAATAATGAAAAGTTGAGTGTTGTAGAACCTTGAAACGTCTTGCAAGTTCATTGGCATGTAAAATGTTAGCAAGCTTTGATTGTCCATATGCACGCCACTTGTTGTAACTATAACATATAAGAAAGCAAATGAATTATGAAAAACACTTATACATAGTTTGTAATCATACTGTAATTCTAATATTTTTGTATATGCAGAAATTTTTATATCTTAAAGATGAAATAGAAATATTGTATAAATTATAAGAAAACGATACATTTTACTTAAGTCATCAATAGAAGAAATATATTCAACAAAATTACCACTAATAATGAAAGTTAATACTAATGTTTATTGGGCCTTGCTAACCAGTGTCCTAAAGACACTGATTAAGGATAATTAATATATATTGAATCTTACAAAAATATATAGATAAGTGTAGTATTAAATAAAATATGATCTAATAACAATTAATGCACCTTTATTTTATTTAAAGGACAAAAATGTCAAATATTGTACAGGTGTATTTAATATTTTGTTTAATGTTCACAAATAAAATTTAAAAACCAATTAAATAATAAAATAACTATATTTTAATGTTGCTAAAAATTAAATATAATTAAACATAAAAAAATTTAAATTAATAGAAAAAACAACAAAAAAAATAGTGTTAAACATAAAAAAAATTTACAAAAAAAAACAACATAAGAAAGTTTAAAGTAACATAAAAATCAACAAAAAAAAGTAGTGTTAAACATCTAAAAATTTTACAAAAAAAAAAGAATAATTAAAGTGTTAATTTGAGATTTTATTAGTTTGTTTTTTTTAGTAAAGATTTTAAAAATTCTAAAGTTTTTGTTTTGTATTAGAAAGTTATTGTCTAAAAATCTAAAAGAATATTTTTGTCTTTATAAAATTTGTTATGTGCATTTATCTATTTTAATTACTGTACTAAATTATTTCAACTTTTAATGTAAGAATGATGATACATTAATTATTCCTTAACCATTACCTTGAGAGCACTGGTTAGCATTCTCCATGTTTATTTTAGTGGTGGATACGAGGTCAACCATAATAAATCAACATTAATTATTGCATCAACCAAAAAAGATAGATATTAACCATGTTGATACTTAGTTGTCATTAAGAATAGTTTATGCTATTTTTTTTTTGTCTTGTTATGGTGGAACATTCATGAACCTATTATAAAAAAAAAAATTTGTATAAGAAGTTTTATAAAAGAAAAAGAAAAAACAAATTAAAATCCACTTCTCCATGGACTTGAGAGGATTTTAATAAGGGAGGGTTTAACTTTCTCATAATAGCATTGATTAACCTATCTAGTTACTAACTGTTGGAATTTTTAGGACTTTTAAAAATATAAGA
>Ga0214542_1008133_pt1 | contig 17634 bp, 9 predicted proteins | sample CNSS1metaG_FD_160096 | JGI IMG/M metagenome (GOLD analysis project Ga0214542, IMG submission 160096) | Root nodule microbial communities from cowpea collected in UCLA plant growth center, Los Angeles, California, USA - CNSS1 | ecosystem: Host-associated > Plants > Roots > Nodule | place: USA... | reverse complement strand
GATTTTTTTTATATTTTTTAGACAGAGTGTTTCAAAAGGTATTTCTAAACCAGAAAGTATAAAAAAATAGATTTTGGGTCGAATATTTTGGAAAGTATTTCTAATATCGGAAAATGCCTCAGATAAATGACCAATAAAAAAATGTTGCAAAGTTGAATGGACCAATTAAAAAATGTTGCAAATGGCAATTTGTACTCTAACGTATTAAAATATTTTCTATTACTTGCATTATTTTATTAATTTAAATAAATTAATAATTTATTCCAAAAACAAATAGATAAACTTATAACTCAAAGTCATGTAAAATTAATTTCATTTTAAACACATTTTTCATAGATAAATATTGTGTTAATTACTTTTACATATAAATTGAAAAAGACAATAATATTGTGTTAACTCCCATACTTTGCACAAGGTAATATGCAATAAAATTGTAATACCCCATTTAATTAAGTACGCGAAATTAATGGAAGCGTTACAAGAAAGATAACATAAAGGCACAGTATGGGAGTTTTAAACTCAACTCCATACAATTCATGGCACACCACGATGTCCAAGAGAAAACGAGATGAAAAGTTAACCAAGGTACATAAATCTATGAAGGAACAATTACGTGGGTCGCATATTGGAAAAATCACATAAACCAGAAACAGAACAAACTATCTTTCCAATTCAAACAATTCCATTAGATTGGACAAAAGCCGATAAATTAATTCTCAAGGACACTCATAACAACATGATAAATCATTTCAGAAATTTATTTCATCCCCTTGTCAACAGTCTAGGATTTATTCTCGAGGACAATTTCATAATAATTCTTTTTCTGACCCATCCTTCTTCCTGAATTGCAGCAAACAAATCAGAAGGATCAGCCAGTACTTCCTTCCTAGCTAAACCTCCATCCTCTCAACGTAAGTAGAAATTTCTTCTCACTTCTAATCAATTTCGAATTCTGGAAGTTCTTATTGAGCTAGACCGAAATTAGGGCCTTATCCTTACTATGTGAACCTTCATTTCAGTCTCTTAGGTTGTAATTTGGAGTGCCTCACAGTGAGAAGCCATACTTGTTAGTTGGTGATCAATTAAGGTAAAGGAAGCTAACCTCTCACTCTAATTTCGCAAATAAATCATTGATTAGGGTTAGAATTGCATGAATTGGGTGTTGATTGATGAGGGTGAACAATTGTGTGTGGTGAATTTCGAGTTTGGCATGAACTGTGTGGTTTACATGTGAAAATAGCTTGAAATTCTGATGATTTCGCCCAGGCGAGCAGCTTCCGCCTGAGCGAAAATACTAGAAATTCACCCATGATGCTACGCGAGGTCTCGCCTAGGCGAGCTGGTTTCGTCTGAGCGAGAGTCAATCTCGTCTAGGCGAAACAGCTTAGCCTGAGCGAGAATTTGCTCGGATTTTGGGGTTGCTCCCTGTTTGGAGTCTCGCCCAGGCGAGAGTGACTCGCCTAAGCGAGACTACTCTCTAGCTCAGGCGAGATCCTCTAGCTTGAGCGAGTTTCGCTGCAAATTTAGATTGTCTTCTCTGTTTTAGATGAAATGAAGCTATGCTAAGTGGACTGACTTGATAATTTCCTATTCTGTATGTGAGCTTTATGATTAATAGTCTATTTGATGATAATCGTGTGAATTTGGTTATTTGAGAATGTGTTGGATTTAGGATTTCAAGGGAAATTCTAAGGAAGATGGTTTTAGTGGATGTAAGGACATGAGGACTCATATTGGTGGTATCCTAACACTCCTAATAACCATTAAGACTCATATAGAGTATAATAGATTATGTCGGGAGGAGTAGCAGAAGGTCCTAGTCTATGGACCCGATCCGTCATAGACGTGAAGGGGACTTACCTTGGGAGTGGTTGGGTGAATACCCCTTGTGCCTAAAACTCTGCAGAGTTTGGGAACCGTCACAAGTGCAAGCCACCGAGAGCTCCAATGTCACTTACATAATCCGGATATCGAGTCTAGAATGGTGATGGTGTGTCATGGTTGTGGTGATTTGAACAATTCTGATAATTGTGTGATCGACCCTGATTGATGCTTAACTAGTAAATTGCATGATTTCTTGTTATTTAAGTTAGCTTATCCTTCTTGCATATGTTTGTTTTGTGTGTCTTTCTATTTTTGCAATGATCGCCCTTAATGAATGGCGTGAGCAGCTAAAAATGCAGGTGAGGATACACCCCTCCTGGATAGGAGTTGAGTGGTATTTGGGCGCTTCCAGCTGTGGCTTATACCCTTTCTCTTGCTTAGAAAAATGTTTGGAGTGTTTATGACCCTCTTTTGGTTAAGAATGTATGTATAGATAGTACATATAAAGTTATTTGAGGATGACTGTACTAATACTTCATACTGGCCTATCCCTATCACCTGTCTTTGAATTATCACAATATAATGTTTTGTTTGATAGTATAAAAACTATTAAAACGGGATGTTACAATAACACCGGAAATTAAATGTGTAGATGTTAAATATTTTTGTGGTAAATAATTTATTCTCACAGGGTATTAATTTTTGTTGTAATAGTAATTTTAAAAGCCATTTTTTTTATTTTTATTATAGTTATGGAAGATTATTAATAATTAGTAACGATAATATAACTTATGTATTCAGAAAGATTTATTTATCCAATGTATTACACAAACTAAAATAAAAATATCATTTATCTCTTCAAAATTAAATTAATTCAATCCGTGAACATAATGTAGATGTTATTTTATTATCTTCAATTCTATTTAATCCTAACTCCACGTCGTCGAATTGTTTGGGTAATCCTTGAAGTCACAAGGAGAATGTAATGAATTTACAGAAATGGTCAGATTGTGAGCATTTGTAAAAGTATGTCGTTCCAGGAGTCAATTGCAAAAGTGTGTTTTCGGTTTATTTATGTATTTTTAGTACAAAACCACATCATACCCAATTCCATGCATGTTGAAATGGTTCAAACTTCCTTCCACTCGATTCTCTTTTCATTGCACTATCATGAAATTGGTTCCGGCGTCAATGAGAAACGATTCCTTTCTCTTTGGAATCAGTTACTCCTTCGTTCAACTTTAATCACCTTTTTCACCACGTCAAGAAGACATGCATGTGAAGAAAAAATGTGTTTACATTGAGAGTATAATTGTATTTGCACATATATCATCTTCAAATCACCTTATTTGAAGGGAGATTCGAAAATCTCACAATCCTGCTAATTTTCTTTGTTTTCTGCTCTCAAATCTGCGAATACAACGGAAATCATTTTTCCTCTGTCACTCACCACATTAAATCGTCCACAAACGAACACAACATTAAAGTTTTCTTATTCCTCTGAAAAAAAAAAACAAATGTATCATCACCATACTTACAGCTCAGATAGTTATACATTAAACTGTTACTCTCTTCAACAAAAGTAATTGTGCCGTTGTCTTAATTAACAACCGTAACACACTAACAACTATAACTTTTAACATATTACTAAATCCTAAGCCCATTAATTGGAATTAGAATCAAGAATTAATAAATATTTAAAGTCAAATCCTTTGACACACTTCTCTACCATGTAGCTCTTGTTTACTCCTTCGTTCTATACTTAACATTTATTTATTAGTTTTTATGTTAAATACATGCCTATATATATATATATATATATATATATATATATATATATATATATATATATATATATATATATATATATATATATATATATATATATCTCGCATGTTACCTTGTGCATCGAAGTACATCAACAAATTTAGAAAATGATCGAGCACAGGAAAATCACTGACACTTTTGGCATAATTGAGTCATTAAAACGGGGTGAATATAAAAATATCTTCAAATGGGGTTGATGACAGCAGAACTCAATTATTATTATGTTGCACGAGACATAACGGGTGGTCCAACTAGGAGTACATAAAGTCATAAAAGGAACCTACCATGTTCTAAGCTTTCCAGAACAGAACAAATGGAAAAACCAAATTCCCTACCATTTCTTTCTGTTATTCTTCTGCTTCTTCATGTTGCTAACTCTCAGCCTACCACATCAAGAGACTCCATCTACCACACTTTTCTTCAGTGTCTTCAAATCCATACAAACCAACCAGATCACGTTTCCAACATAATCTATGCCCAAACCAATGCATCCTACACCTCAGTTCTTCGAGCCTTTGCTAGAAATGCAAGGTTCACCTCCCCCTCCGTCCAAAAGCCATTACTTATTGTCACCCCTCAAAGTGAACACCATGTACAAGCCACTGTATTGTGCGCCAAAAGCATTGGTGTTCAACTCAAAATCAGAAGTGGAGGCCACGATTTTGAAGGTGTTTCATATGTCTCCCAGGGACCTTTCATCATCCTTGACATGTTCAATTTTCAGAGTGTCACAGTGGACGTGCGGAATGAGATTGCTGTGATTGAAGCTGGTGCCAGTCTTGGACAAGTTTATTACAGGATTTGGGAGAAGAGTAAAGTTCATGGCTTTCCTGCAGGGGCTTGTCCAACTGTAGGAGTTGGTGGCCATTTGAGTGGAGGAGGGTATGGTAACATGATGAGAAAACATGGGTTATCTGTTGATCATATTCTTGATGCTAAAATTGTTGATGTCAAAGGTAGGATTCTTGACAAGGCAACCATGGGGGAAGATCTTTTCTGGGCTATTAGAGGAGGGGGAGGAGCAAGTTTTGGAGTCATCTTATCATTCACTGTTAAACTTGTTGCAGTGCCTGAAGTTGTTACAGTTTTTCAAGTTGACAAGACTTTGGAGCAGAATGCCACTGATCTGGTTGTTCAGTGGCAGCAGGTTGCACCACACACAGATGATAGGCTTTACTTGAGGCTTGTTCTACAACCTGTTGGGAAGGCACAGAAAACCATCAGAGCCTCAGTTGAGGCTTTATTTCTAGGAGAGGCTAGTGAGGTGGTGAGATTGTTGGGGAAGGAGTTTCCTTTGCTGGGACTGAAGAAAGAACTTTGTCATGAAATGAGGTGGATTGATTCTGTTGTTTGGTGGGCTAATTACAACGATGGTTCCTCGGTTAATGCATTGCTCGACCGAAACCATTACTGGGTGCATTCCAACAAAAGGAAATCTGATTATGTTCAGACCCCAATTTCAAGAAATGGGTTGACATGGATATGGAAAAAGATGATTGAGTTGGGGAAAGTGGAGCTTGTTTTCAACCCTTATGGAGGGAAAATGAACGAGGTTCCTTCTGATGCTACTCCGTTTCCTCACCGTGCTGGGAATCTGTATAAGATTCAGTACACTGTGAGTTGGCAGGAAGCAGGAGGTGGTGCAGAAGAAAGGTTTTTGAGCGAGATTAGGATGCTGCACAGTTACATGACCCCTTTTGTGTCCAAGAATCCGAGGAGTGCCTACTTTAACTACAGGGACCTTGATATTGGTATCAATAGGCATGGTAAAGATAACTTTGAAGATGGAGAAGTTTATGGTATCAAGTACTTCAAGAAAAATTTTGAAAGGTTGGTGAAAGTTAAGAGTAAAGTTGATCCTGAAAACTTTTTCTGGAATGAACAGAGCATTCCATCGTATCCAATCAAGGCATAAGGAACCTAAACTGATCGATTCTCTAGTAGATTGATTCAACTCTTGTATTTTTATAGTACATTATGAAACTGTGTATTTGGGGAAATTTTATCCTCTCAGACAAAACTCCTTCATTACTTGGTTTCTTTCTCCTTCACTGTCTTTCTAATTGGCAATGAATCAAATGTGTATACTGACGATAAGGTATCACGGAGGTACAGATGAATATAAGTAAAAGAAAAATGCTAATAAGTTGGTTTTAAATATTAGTAAGTTTTAACCATATTTTATCTTATTTAATGAAATTGCTTGAGATATCATTTAGTTAACTAAGACATAATTTCAATGAAATTCTTTTTATATTTAATTTCAATGAAATAATTTTAAGAAGATGAATGAATTTAGTACAAAGGAATATTCTCTTAGAGAATTGAATTTTAAAAATTACTAATAATGAGTACTAACTAATTTCTTAATCGATATGGAATGAAAATTTTCTTACTGAAATAGTGGAAAATATATAAGGAATATGTCGTATACTATTCAAAACTTTTATCCTAAAACTCTCATACTAAATTGAGAAAAAGAATTAAAGAAGAATAAATAGAGTAACAAATTATTGATTGAAAGACAGAGAAAATAAAGTTATTTGAATTAAACAAAGAATACTAAAAAATGCGATAGTTTTTATTAATAATTTTTTTAATAACTTATTATTATTTAATTAAAAATGTAGTCATAATAAAATATTTATTACATAATTAATTGTGTAATATTTACTATATAATTAATTATGTATTTTTTATTGGTTTCAGAATACTTTCTTATGTAAGTGGTATTATTCGATTAAGTGGATATAAATTTCACTAATTTGAGACAGCCAGACAGGGTAGCAAACACAGACAATATTTCATTTAGCATAAACTGCATTTAAGTATTCTGGACTGTTTATAGTTGATATTATTATTGGGCTTGCAAATCTCTTATGGGGTTTCTTCATGCACTTCAACATTTCTTCTGCACCAAAAATTTATTGTAATGCCAAATATGTTCATTCAGAATATACCGAATTTTAAAAACCGGTTAGATAACTTGCCGAATTTAAGAACTTATTGGATTTTAAAGTCCCGCTTAGAAATTTACCCAATGTCGAAATTTGGTTAAAGAAATTGTTGTATTTCGAAATCTGATTCAAGTAGTTATCGAATTTCTAAATTTGTTATATATTGTTAAAATTGTGCATGAAATGTTTGTGTTTGGACAAAATCCAAGAAGGGATGAATTTGGTTATTAATAAAAATTGTACTTTTAAATTTTTTCTTTTTTATATCAAAGTCCAATCAAAATTCTTTCCTTTATTTTAATAATCACAATAAAATAAAGATATTAGGAAAGAGAAAATTGCACAAGGTACTTTATATTACTTCATATCAAAAGACCTTACATCTAGTTATTAGATATTAACTCAATCACTAAAAATGAAACAAACTTATAATCACAAAAAGAATAGTTAAGGATAAATTGACCATACTAAATCTAACTTGTCAAATGACAATGACAACTATTGCTCATAAAACAAAAGGTTGTACTGACAACTTTGTTGCTATAGTCATTGTATAAGGATTGATTGGCCAACTAAAAGGTCGGTGGGATAACCTTTACACGGAAGAAGATAAATTAACAATTATTAATAATGTAAAAACTTAAACAAATCAAGAAAACACAATCTCAACATTAATTTACTCAATAATTCAAAATTTTACAAAAGATCCAAATATCTTGAAAGAAAGATATGCCAATCAATTAGCAAACCTTTATTATCAAACAATGTCAAATTACACATGGTATAAAGATAATTTTTTATCAAAAGTAACTCTAAGAGAAGATGGTTTTGTTAACTTTTGGAACGAAAGATTCTTATCAAGATTGCCTAAATTATTTTCAGAAAAAGTAAAAATGAATTTAGAAAGACATTATGGTAAACCAATAGCCTATGATATATTAACTCATGGTCAAGTAACACAATGGTAGAAATAGGAATACAAGTATGTACAAATTTTAAATTACAAAATAAATTGAGAAAAATAAAATATGGTTAATGAAAGAGAGATAGGTACATTTTGGTAATAATATAACATAAAATTCGTTAAATGCAAGAAAGAAAGTCAATAAAAAACAAGAAAAGACATGTTGAAAACCTTACAAAAAAATCGTATAAAAAATTTCAAATAAATCAAACAATCAAAACTAAAAAAAAGGTTCCAAGAAAACCCAAATATAAAAAATTAAAGAAAAAAATATAACGTATGTTGAAAATATGGTAGACCAGGTCATTATGCTAATAGTTGCAAAGTATTACAAAAAATAAATTAAATAAAAGATGAAAAATTGAGAGAAAGTTTATTAAATATTTTAATTACTCTGAATCTGAAGAATATAATGGTTCAACAGAAGTAGAGGATAATAAATTAGAATTAGAACAAATTGAACAAAAAATTTCTAGTAAAAATATAGAAGAAGACCCTGAACAATAAAAATATAATATATATATATATATATATATATATATATATATATATATATATATATATATATATATATATATTCTTCTTTTTTTTTGAATCCTGTAATTCTCTCACCAGATTTTGAAATCGAGATTCGGAACTTTTCTAGACATTTTTTTCTTTCCTAATCTGCGAGGAAAGTGAGGGGGTGAATGTTTGTTGAATGCTCTTTCAAACGATAAAAAGAACCCAGCAGCTCCGGACAATATGTATTTCTTTCTGCACCCATACTTTCTTATGACACTATCATAATTCAAAAACAATAAAGTAATTCTTCTTCTTTTTTAACTTTTTGGATTTAGACTTTTTAGAAATATTAAATTGATTTTCCAAATTGTATATTCTAAAAAGTAAAGTTGTTTTCTTGGATAGTGTGATTATAATTATAAAATTAACAACTTCACACCTTGAACAAAGTACCAAAGGACACGTCTTCGTAGAGTTATGTAACTACAAACCATAAAAAAAAAAGTTTTTTGACAAAGTTTCTTTTTGACAAACTTACAAAGTTTCCATTATTAAAATTAAATAGATTAATTTTATTTTTTTAATCAAAATAAAATAATAAAATAGTATTTTTTTACCTAATTAGAAAGTTTGTCAAACTTTATTAATATTTTTGTCAAACTATCATTTTGCCAAAATAAAACCGATGCCAACCATTCTCTGAAAATGTAACTGTAGAATCTGTTCATCCCTTTCTAATGGCCGAAAACAATCAAGTCCAGCTCATACCTAAAGTATAGGCTTTTATTTCCTGCACCTCCACAATTTATTTGTTCACCCCCACAAATTTACAAAATGATCATTTTATCTTCTAAAAAAAAGTGACTTTAAGAATATATGTTCCTGGAAATTTCGGAACAAAATTTTCAGAGTGAAATTTCTGAAAGAATTTTTGAAATCAGATTTCTTGAGTAGAATTTCCGGAATTAGATTTCTGAAATGCACGAAATACACTCTTGAAAAAGTATTTCAGAACAGAATTTCTGGAATGTATATGAATATGATGTCTTCTAGAGTAATTTTTCCAGAATATTCCTACAGGAAATACATTTCAACAAAAGCTTACCAAAATATATAAAATGTTCCGAAAAGAGCATTTCTCTTCTTCCTCTGTGACTATGAAGAGTGCAGTTAGTAACTATGAGGAGGGTGCAGTTAGTAATTATGAAAGTACAAGATACAATAACTTAGTAATCTCATGTGTATTAATTTAGTTTCTGTATTTCCTTCTATACCTTTAAAGGAAGATCCCAAAGAGACAAAGGCACCAACAAATTTATATAACAAATGAAAACTTTCAACTTCTAATACATTTTTCAGTGTTTATAGACTCTGCTGGCACCAAAGACAAACTATGCTACCTATTTCATTATTTCCACTCCATATTTTTATCATCAAAATAAAAATAGCAAAATCCAAGAAAGCAAGTGCTTCTTACCTGAAATTCTACTCACAAGTTGATTATTACTTCTTTGAGCAAGAAAATTAAATCTCAATTAACATAAACTAGATAAATTATGATATTATTATGAAAAAGTGATTTCAATAATTAATCTTCACACATCAATTTAATAAAATGAAATTTACAATTTATTTATGTAATATAATTTAATCATAATATAGGATTTTAATAAATTTCGTACTAAAAGTTTTAAATGATAAAACAACTTGAATTAATTTATTAAATAAATAAAAAAAGTGTAATTAATAAGTAATGGAGCTTATGTAACTTACCTGCTCTGCTCCGCTCCGTAAAAGTTTATCCACCCGCTCTTATAGCCTTTTCTAGGAACCTATAGTGATAAATTGTGTAACCCTAATGAGGTATGATAGATAAATGGCTAATTAATTACCATATGCAAATCTACACCAAAAGCATAGTAGAGATGACAATTATTTGAATATGGCAGGAATATTTTTAAGAATCCTTAATCCATTTATTAGAATAAAGTAGGAATAATTTATGAATAATATTTGGACAAAAATTTACAGAGTCTCAATATTAGAATTATCCTTCTTCCCTGTAATTTAGAATTTTACTTCGTTAATTATATTAGATAAATTAGTTTACTTCCCGTATTAATATATTTTACTTTTAGTTCAATACAAGAAATTATATATTTCGTACAAAAATGTTTACTTGGCTAATTTTGTTTGAATTGCGAATTATCGTTAATATGCATCTTCACCTTGAAGGAAGCATTTTACTCATTACATTTTGTTTTTAAAATTCTTACTAATTATTTAATAAGGTTAATTGCACGTATTAAGGCTAAATGTCCTTTTAATAAACATATATGACATTAGTATTATACCTTTCTTTAACCATATTAACGAATTTCAAGCAAAGCTAATGAAATTAAGTTATTGTACTCATACTCTATTTTTTTATTGTATTAAAAATAAAATATATAAATATTTATTATACTGAACTTATTATTTATTCACTTATATGTTATAAGATATATCATATATTATCAAAATAAAACTTTAAATGTAATTGAAAAAATAATAAAAATATTGTTTTTAATCAAATTTAAAGTTTTACTTTATTAATTTATTTTATTGAAGAATACATTATATATAAAAAAGTAAAAATTTGGATATGATATAATTAGAGAATAACTACAAAGTTATTCATAATATTATATGTAAGCTCCCTCCATATATGCAAATATCAGTTGATGAATGATAATTGAGGGTGTGAAGTGGTGAAGAAGAAAAAAGAGGAAATAAATGAGGAAAGGACAAAAAGCAGAAGTTCCATGGGCCATTTGATAGTTGAAATATCCAATAATAATTGCACTTTTTCATGAACATAAGAAAAATGTTGCAGAATAAGGTTGAAATGGGTGACTTGTTGTTAGTGGTAGTTAGTTGATGTTATAGGTGTTTCACCTTTCAGTGGTTGAAACTGATTACATTGAGATCAGAGACTTGGGACATGAAGGGTGATGGAAGAGGTGTAGAAAACAAATAAAAGTAGAATGGGATCGTATATTATTTGAGTGTGTATAAAATATATGTATATAAAAACTAACTCTAAGAGTCACAAATAGAAGAACCTGGATCGAAGAGGAAGAACACAGAATGTAAAATGTAAAGTGTTGTATACTTACTTTTGGAAGAGTTTGTTTGTCCTTTGCTCGCCCCTTCTGCAAGTTTAACAACTAATTGCATCATATTCATACCATTATTGCGCAAGGTTCAGCTGCAAATCACCAAAACCAGGACAACCCTGTCATTGCTTCTACACTTAACTCATAACTCTCCTATATCAAATAAAATGAAATACCATCACTTTTTCAATATTGCATAAGTTTAAAAATATAATTAAATTATGGTACATAAGATGTAAATCCTATCTTACTAAAATGACTCTTATTTTCTCAATTGATATATGTGGTGACTCAAACAACACATGCATTAAACAATAGACATAAGAGATATGAAAACTAAAGAGAAAATAAAGTTCACATTATAGTCAGTTTTTTTCAAGTGAGTTATGTATCCTAAAACTTGGTTTGAAAAAGGAAATCGTAAAAAGAAACTTAGAGAAATTATAAAAAGAAGATATATATTATGATTTCTAAAAATAAAATTTATCTTTTATATATAATTTATCTTTTAAATCCTATTTTATAATTCCTTACATACAAAGTTTCATATTAATTTAGTTATGCATTTTATATTTAAAATTATAAATAATTAACATGTGTTAAAAAACAATTTCATATCTATAAATACTATACTACATTATAGTTTTAAACTTCAATGATAAATGTAACAATTAGGCATTAGTACAAAACAATGTAACTGGGATATATGTACAACTTTCTTATACTGTTATTTAATAATATATTTAAAAATTATTGAACTCTTCCAATAAAATTAATTTAAAGCCATATATAGGGTTATTTCTAAGTAGTGGATATTGTAAAAGAAATTACATTGATAATTTATTAATTAAACTATTATAATTTGTGAGTTATGATTCATATTATTTTGAAAAGAAAAAATAAAAAAATGTGGAAGCATATTCTTCTAATATGATGATCATTTTAAATTATTACATCCATCTGCGACCAACTCCTCTTCCTCTTATTGTTAGTGTATTAAGAAAGAGAGAAAGAAATTGTAAGGCCCTATTCTTTTTGTAACCTTTAACAAAAAGGGTTGTCCCAAATATGATGGATCAAAGAGCTGGCCCAAAGGATAAAGCTGATCTCAAGTTTGTCCTAATGTTCCCACTCTCACTCTTTCACAGAATCAGCCGTCACCTTCTCCTTACTCTCATAGGACACTCTGCTAGGGTTTGCCCTAAGCCTTCTTCGAGCTAACTTGAACCCAGCTCCTACTCCACGTAAGTGCCTCTTTCTAGCTTGTATGGTTTTCCATTGATCTTTCTTCGTATTCCCAGTCAGGGTTTCGTAATAATCCATCCCTTGGTTCCGTTTTCCTTCTGTTTTCAGCTCGTTAGCTCATTCCTAGAGCTACAATGCTCGTTGTCGTGCCGTCAAGGCCTCTGTTAACCCTTTTTTCAGGTACGGGAAGTTAGGGTTTCGAGTTTAAGTTATTTTTGGCCTGTTCTTGAGCTTGCTTGATGTTTGTATGGGTTAGTCGTTATTTTTGGTGCGTGGAATACCTTGTATGATTGCTTGGATTTGAAAATGCATCTGCTATAGGTGAGATCAGGGCGAGAACTGGTAATCTCGCCCAGGCGAGTCAGACTCTCCTAAGCGAGTCTGGCGGAGGCTCACCCAGGCCTTCTGCGCGAGTTGTCGCCCAGGCGGGTGGTCCTGGTTTTGAGCAAGAGACTGCCTCGCTCAGGCGAGGTGAGCTCGCCTAAGCGAGCTGGCGCGTTTGTTTTTGTCCAGTTTTATCGAGCTCTCGCTAGGCGAAGGGGAGCTCGCCTGAGCGAGAGTCCTTCTCGCCTAAGTGAGACCCTTTCGGCCTTAGCGACGAGCTGGGTGAGGGTACGCGCTAGTTTGGTGTTTCCTTCCTTGCTCTTTTGTGTTTGGCATGTAATTGATGGGGTTATTGTATAATGGCATGAAGGGTATAATATGCATGTGTGGGAGGGTGTATGAGTTATGAATGACAAACTTGAATAAATCCTTGGCATGAAATGGTTGGTTGCGAAAGTGGCATGGTTATGAGATGGATTGAGATTCTGATTCATTGATGAAGCATGATGTGCTGGTATTGGTTTGACCTGGAATATGAAAGAGGTTGGTTATGAGAGTTGACATATATGTATGTATATATGAGTGATAATTATTAATTGTTTGCTTGATTATGTTTGGTTGTAGTCAGTGCGTAATTCCTTGAATTCTCTAGGTGAGATTCCAAGGTCGTGCTTCAGTGGTCGGGACATAATTCCACGGCCCCTGTTAGTGGGTGTCTATGGTGGTGCCCCATCTGTATAACTTGGTAAGGATTCAAGGTAAGATTGCATCCTGACACTCTAAGGAGTCAGTTAGTCTCACCTAGAGCAGACTTACTATTGTGGTGAGAGTAGCAGGAGACCTGAAATTCATTAAGGGTTAACCTTGTGGTGAGGGAAATTGATTCATTGTAACATTTATAACACATAGCTCGGGGGTGAGCAACTCGGGGGTGAGCAGAGGTATCCACCACAAGTGCAAGCATCCGCTGAGTCCGACCAGGTTATATGTATCCGGATGAGTCGAGTTGTGTCTTAGTGTAATGTCTGTGAAGTCATAACATGCTTGGTTGATATGTGTATATGGAATTGTGAAAATATATTTGATTGCATGAATGAAATCCATTATGCTCTAGCTTACCCTACTTTATTGTTGTGTGTCCTGCTGTGTGGTACTCTCATTTGCGATGATCATCAATTTGTTGGTGTGAGCAGATACGAGGAACACCCGTGGGTGACATGGAGGTGATGATTCTGCTGCATAGTCCGCGTGGACTGGGCTTGATTTTCTTTATGGGCTTTTCTTTAGGGTTGTGGCCCATGTACTTGTTTGTCCTTGGATTTATATACATTTTGTAAACTTTTATCCAGTTTTCTTTTGGGCATCGTGGTGTGCCTTGGGTTGTAAGGAGTTAAGTTTTAAAACTCCAGGACTACGCTAGTATGTTATCTATATGTGACGCTTCCTTTAATTTTGCATATTAAATTAAATGGGGTGTTACAAAAATGGCTTTTGTTATTCATTGAAGGAAACAACGTGACTTTACAATATCAGAGCTTGGCCTTATATAACACAAGCATACAATTGGGGAAGGTAACAAAAACTAAAAAATAGAATAACAAAATGAAACAGAAGGGGGAAAAATAGAGAAAAAGATATATGATATATATCTCTATCACCCTCCTTCAAGCTGGGCATATGGATTTTCTAAGCCAAGCTTGGAAACAACTGTGTGAAACGGTGTAGGATGGAGAGACTTGGTAAAAAACATCCGCAAGTTGATGAGTGGAAGGAACGTGAAGAAGATGAATGAGACCATCAAGAATTTTTTGACGTATGAGGTGGCAATCAATCTCTACATGTTTAGTACGCTCATGGAAAGTGGGGTTTTTGGCAATTTGGATTTCTGAACTATTGTCACAAAAGGTGACATAAGGGGTAGGAATGGAAAGATGTAGGTCACAAAGGATGTATTGGATCCACTGAAGTTCACACATGAGATAGGCTAAAGAACGGTATTCAGCTTCTGTAGAAGACCTGGAGACCGTGCTTTGTTTCTTGGATTTCCAAGAAATTAGAGAGGTGCCTATGAAGATGCAAAAACCAAAGACAGAATAGTGTGTAGTAGCACAAGTGGCCCAGTCAGAATCTAAAAAAGCTTGGATTTTAAACTCAATGTTGGATTGATAAAATAGATCACACCCTGGAGCATTTTTCAAATAGCAAACAATTCTTAAGGCTTGATTCATGTGGAGTTCACGGGGTGGGGAAATGAATTGACTTAGTTCAACAACAAAGCATATGTCAGGTCGCGTGTGAGTCAAATAAAGGAATCAGCCAATGAGCCTGCAATAGGAAGAAGGATCAGACAACAACACTCTTTCATCAGCATGTAATTTGGTGGCAGGATCAGAGGGCGAAGGTGCATGTTTACAACCAAGAAGGCCTGCTTTAGAGATAAGGTCGAGGCAATATTTTCGCTGATTCAAAATTAAGCCTTGTGGAGACCGAACAACTTCTAGCCCTAAAAAATATTTAAGATGATCAAGATCTTTAATGTGAAACTTATCATGAAGATGGTTTTTAACCATTTGAATCTCAGAAATGTCATTACTAGTGAGTACTACATCATCAACATAAACCAATAATACTGTGATGGTCGAACCAGAATGCTTGACAAAATGAGAGTAATCAGCGACACTTTGAGAATAACCCAAAGTGAGAAGTTCATATATAAGCTTGTTGTTCCAATTTCTGCTGGCCTGTTTAAGGCCATACACAGACTTGTGAAATTTGCACACATATTGAGGATGAGGAAGAGAAAGTCCATATGGAGGTTTCATGTAAATTTCTTCATCCAACTCACCATGCAGAAAAACTTTGTCAACATCTAATTGTAGGATGAACCAATGGTGAGCAACATCTAAGGCAAGAACAATGCGGACAGTAGACAACTTCACAACAGGAGAAAAAGTCTCAAAGTAATCAATCCCTTCAGTTTGTGTGAACCCCTTTGCAACCAAACAAGCTTTGTATCTATCCACCGAACCATCTGTTTTATGCTTGACCCTATAAACCCATCTGCATCCAATGGTCTTCTTGCCAAGAGGAAGAGAAACTAAAGTCCAGGTTTCGTTTCTATCAAGAGCAGGTAGTTCTGCAAACATAGCTTCTTTCTAATAGTCACTTTGAATGGCTTCTTTATATGAAGAGGGTTCACCTTGGGCAGATATGTTATGACAGAAAGAAGTATGATTAGAAGAACATTTATCATAAGAAAGAAAATGATGAATAAGATAGGGAGTAGAGAAGGCTGAATCAGATGTGGAAGCAGAACCACAATAGTAATTTTGTAAGTATCGAGGCCTATTTTTAAGACGATTAGAAGTCCTAAGAACTTTTGTTTGAGTGTTATCAGAAGCTGTTAGGTGAGAAGTGTCGTGAACTGCAATTTGAGAAGTATCAGAAGTAGGTATGTTAGAAATATCATTGTTTCCTGTAGTTGTGGCAGATGAAATGGGAATATCAAAATGAAACAAGTCATTGTTGGTAGAGGGATATGCAACAAGGGAATCATGTGGAGGAGATAATGAAGCAGGGTAGGGAAAAATAGTTTCATGAAAAAGGACGTTGTGGGGTACGATAATAGATTTGGAATGAATGTCATATAAAACATAGCCTTTGGTGCCAGGCTTGAAGCCAAGGAAAACACGCTTTTGGCTTCTTAAATCTAATTTATTTATGCCTACAGAATGAGTGCTGACATATAACAAACAACCAAACACTTTTAAATTGGAATTGAGGAAAGGTTAACGCGCAACGACGAAGGATAATCGATTACCAAATGTGGTAATCGATTATTTGCTCATATTGCAGAGTCCAGAATGGGGCAACGAAGGTGGGTAATTGATTACCGTAAGTGGTAATCGATTATTTTCTCATAATCTGGAAAATAAAATGTTCAGAGAAGTTTGGTAATCGATTACTATAAGTGGTAATCGATTATTTGCTCATAATCTGAGAACCCATAAATAGAAAGAGGACCTGGTAATTGATTACCATAAGTGGTAATCGATTATTAACACTGTTTTTCGAAATTTTTTATAAAGTGCAAATTTGTGCATTTTTGTTCAATTTGGTGCATTTTTAAGACACTTCTAAGATTCCCAGATCTCTTCTAAGTTCATAAAATCTATCTTTGGCTAAAGGTTTGGTAAAAATATAAGCTAATTGGTGATTGGTATCTACATATTCTATCTCACAATTGCCTTTACTTATGTGATCTCTTAAAAAATGATGTCTAATTTCAATGTGTTTTGTCCTAGAGTGCATGATGGGATTTTTGGTTAAATTAATAGCACTAGTATTATCACATTTCAAAGGTATATGATTTAGAAAAATATTATAATCTTCTAACTGTTGTTTCATCCAGAGAATTTGAGCACAATAATTTCCAGCAGCTATGTATTCAGCCTCTGTAGTTGATATCTAGCACAAACACATACAAATTGCATAATATCAGGTCTACTTGCAGTAAGATATAAAAGAGACCCTATCATACCTCTAAACATAGTTTGATTCACCTCAATACCTGATTCGTCTTTATCCAAATAGCAGGAAGTTGCCATAGGAGTACTTGTTGCTTTAGCATTATCCATTTCAAATTTTTTAAGTACTTACTTACAATATTTAGATTGAGATATGAATGTCCCTTCTTCCATTTGCTTAATTTGCAAACCAAGGAAGAAGGTTAATTCTCCCATCATTGACATTTCAAACTCACCCTGCATTATGCTTGCAAAACCTTCACATAGAGATTTATTAGTTGATCCAAAAATTATATCATCAACAT
>Ga0214542_1008127_pt1 | contig 17646 bp, 9 predicted proteins | sample CNSS1metaG_FD_160096 | JGI IMG/M metagenome (GOLD analysis project Ga0214542, IMG submission 160096) | Root nodule microbial communities from cowpea collected in UCLA plant growth center, Los Angeles, California, USA - CNSS1 | ecosystem: Host-associated > Plants > Roots > Nodule | place: USA... | reverse complement strand
TCTTTACTTATCCAAGCAAGCTTGTAGGGCTTAGCATGAGGAATGGTCTCTAAGCTAAGCTTTTCCACCAACCTTGTGCTAGCTACATTGGTACTACTTCCTCCATCAATAATTAGAGAGCAAACTCGTTTGTTCATTTTGCATCTAGATTGAAAAATGTTTTCTCTTTGAGTTGGCTCAAGCTCACTTTGATCTTGACCTAACATGCGCCTTAACAACATAGGGTCTTTCTAAAAAAATTTAGTTTTACTAGAGTAAGAAGGTTCCTTTGAAAGAGAATGGGGAGATGAGTGTTCACTTTCAACATCATTACTCTTCTTTAAGATCATAGTCCTCTTGGTTGGGCAATTTAAAGCAATGTGATTATAACCCAAACATTTAAAACATTTAATGAAACTTGATCTTGGAGAAGTGGAATGGTGAATGTGATCACTTGGTGACTTACTTTTACTTGGTGGTTCTTGATGAGTTTTCTTTTTATCCTTTCCCTTCCATGAGTGACTAAAGTAGTGGTTCAGTGAGTAACTCTTCTTTGCCCTTCTTTTTCTTTTCAATTGAATTTCAATCCTAAGGGTAAGTGTGAAAATATTTTCAAGAGTGGAGTACTCATACAACTCTACTAAGTCTTGTATGTCTCTCCTAAGACCACTCACAAATCTTTTTATTTTCTCTTTGTTAGTTTCTTTTATTTCAATCCTACACATTTAAGACTCTAATTCTTTAAAGTGCTCACTCACACTCATAGGACCTTGGTGAAGCCTTTGGAGCTTCAAAAGAAGTTCCTTCCTATAGGAGGGAGGAACAAATCTAGCACGTATAAGAGTTTTAATGTCCATCCAAGAAGCCGTGGGTGGCCCTTGGTCATACATCTTACAAACTTTATGCCACCAAGTATTGGCATACTCCAAAAATCCTAAAACTACTAGATCAACTTGTGCTTGATCCTTTACATGATTTTCATTGAAAATTTGCTCAACTTTAGCTTCCCAATCAAGGAAGATTTTGGGATCGCTTCCACCATAAAACTTGGGAATCTTTTGAGTTTGCTTCTTTTGTGATGGGTTACGCCTAGAATGTCCTCTTTTCCTAGCCTCTCTTTCTTGCTCTCTAGCTTCAAGCCTTTGAATGTTCTCTTGGATTCTAAGGTCACTTTGCTCCTTATCTTTTCTCAATTTTTCAAAGGCCTCCTTCCTAGACAACTCCAAATCCCGAAGAAATCTCATCAATTATTGTTTTTGTTTGGTGTGACAAGCAAGAAAAGCACAAGAACAAGGAAAGCTAAACTCTAAGATGGGAAAACTATGTGACAAAACTTTAACAAGACAAAAACAAGAAAAGCACATGTTTAAAGACTCTATGGAAAATACTTGACATGCACTACCAAGTATCAAGTCATGCGTACACCAAGAAAGATCATAACCAAATGATGAAGGATTATCTTATTCCTTTTTAAGATTATTGAATATTGTGTGAGTTGATTAAGAAAGCTAAGTGAAATCCCCATTGGACATTACGATAGCAAGCTATCTAGATGTGAAGGTTCCTTTCACAAAGCTCAAGAGAAGAAAATGATGGATTGATCCAAAACAAAAAGGAAATGGAAAGCACATAAACCATAGAAAACCAAGAACAATTAAAGGAAGAAGAAAACATAAAATGGAAAGGAAATGAATGGTTAAAATATGAGAAGCACGCCACTACAAGGCTAGGCTAGAAGCCATGGTAACCTTGAAGATGAGTGGATGTGTGCCGCCACTTGCTATGCAAGATAAGGCTTAAAAGTATTCACTCCCTAGGGAGGAAACTCTCACAAATGGTTAAGACACAAAAGTGTTTTTACTTCAAAATGGTCAACCCTTTTACATGTCCAGGAGCACTCCTTATATAGAAGAGTTTAGAAGCCTCTATGCAAATAAAAGATACCTAAGGATGTCTCTACAAAAACCTAACCCTACCTTTTAGAAACTAGGTCAAATAAGGTTACAAAAATGAGAGACAAAAGAGCTAACTATGGTGTATGCAAGGCTAATTTCGTTCTAGCACTAAAGGAGACAAAGAAGGTGTCTCATGTGTCTTCAAAAGGTGGCCCAAGTGTGCTAAAAACAAAGGAGACCAAAGGTACATAGGTACACTTGCTCCATCTCATCACCACTTCTCCACTAAGGTTGCGCCACATCACCCACCATAATGAATCTTACTTAAACCTACAAAACACATAAATAAGGATTAGCATGTTGGCTTAAGTCAAGTTAACTCTAGTTAACTCTAGTCAACAAGTCAAACCTAGTCAAAGGTCAATAAGTCAACTAAGTCAACTTAGGGAATTTCAAACATAATGACAAAAATGAACATGGATGAAGGATTAATGAACTTCCTTTCTAAACATGCTTAGTCTTCTTAAGCATGTGCCTCCATCATTAGTTGGAGTCAATCATTCATCATCTGTGAGGAACTGCTATCAGATTTGCTTTTGTCATGTAATTTGAACAAAACTCAACACTTCTTTAAACAATATACCTTTCAACCATTGAAACTTTTTGACAATATTGATTTTTCTCATACCCTTTCAAAATCTTCATATAACATTCAATAGGTTACATCCATCCTAGGTATACTCGTCCACAAAACTTGATTTCTTCTATCAAATGAACAAGTAAATTTACCATGATGAAAAAAAAGGATGGAGAGAAAAACATCTCCAGCTGACACAAGATGATAACAATCTCACCTTGAAGTTTCTTTAACTTTACAAGATCAATGTCTTTACAACAAATTGAATAAAAAAGAACACGAATGAGTTATATTTTGTCTAACATTACTGGGTAAAATTCCACGAATAACCACCGGTAAAAATTGTTGCATTAAGATGTGACAATCGTGAGACTAATTGTGGCATTAAGATGTGACAATCGTGAGACATCAGACTAATAAGCTTCACACTAAACTCTTAATATTTGAAAAGTATCCTTGTGGTACCTTGACACTATTTAGATAAAGGTAAAAACTAATTTTCTCTTGTTTGGACACAATGTAATATGTCGGGGGAGGGGGGTGGGCGGGGGAGAATAGGTATGCTTACTATCTTCCCTTGGTGTCAAGTCTTCTCGGATCTTTATTTCAAGAAAATCCAAACGAGCATTTACTTCATCGTGCATGTTTTTGTGTTTACTTTAGTCTTCTTTCATTTTGTTTGGTTAATTCAATTCTAGTGTCAATTTGATGCAAACAAGTCCTTTTCGTTAGTGGTGTAGTAACAACATTAAAGGGGTGCCACGTGTCAATTCGTGAATTTTTTGTATATATATATATATATATATATATATATATTTATATATATATATATTGATTTTTTTTTAATTTTTAAAAAATTGCCACATGTCAAGCTCGTGTCGTGCCATGTGGTAGTGATAGTGTAATGTTACAGTGACAGTACCACGTATCACTATAATGCCAAGTGTCACTTCCTTATTCTCAATTTGGTCCCTGTATTTTTATTTTTCTCTCAATTTAGTCATATTTTTTTTGTAAAAATTGAGCAATTTTGTCCCTCTCCAAATTGAAACCAAATTTAATTTTTATATAAATGTACACAGATATTTCTATCAAATTTGATATTTCTAGTAAATATTTTTAACAAGATTAAGTTTATTTAAATTAAATTTTACATTGAACTTTATTTAAAATTGTTTTAAAGTTGTTAATAGAAAATAATGCTAATAGAAAAAAATCATAAATTATATTGATATTTTATTACATCATACTTTAATATTGTTTTTTTATTTGAATATATATTTCAAATAATTGTATATTTTTAAATGTGTAAAGTTTAATAATTTCTATACAAATGTTTGAGTTGGTGTAAAATAACAATTATATATATTTTTAAAATAATTTTAACTAGTTTATGTAACAATCTAAGACAAATAAATTTGAAATTTGAAAAAAAAATTTAAATAAAGTTGAATGTGAGACACAAATTTAAATAAACTTAATTTTATTAAAAATATATATTAAAAAAAATAAATTTGAACAAAAATATCAAATTTAATAAAAATATTGCTATAACACGGTGCCTGTTCACGAAACTATATTTGCATTTTAGAGTTGCTACAGGTTCTGCAATGGAGATGGCAAGTTGTTTCTGGCATTGTTGCAGGAGTGGTTCGTGATGTTGCAGGTCTCGCTCTGCTTCTGATAGAGGTGCTGCCATGGATACTTGAATGAAGCTTGGATGGCTGCTGCATATCTGCTCATGAGTGTGTCGTGGTGGTTCCTGACTTATGCGCAATGAAGCTGCTGCAGTTTTTGGATGTGGTTGTTGGTGGCAACGTGAGAAGAAGGTAAGCGCGGTGCAGTGTTGTTCGCGTTCGCTGCAGTGGTTTGGAGATGATGGTAGCCGACATCAATGGCTGATGGTGGTCACACGAACTAACGGTATCAAGATGGAGTTGTTTTCGGCGGCTCACGGTGGATATGTTGTCGGCGTCATGGTGGTTGTCTAGGTGGGGATACATGCTGGCTAGGGTTTCTGTTTGAAGACGGTCGGAGATGATGAGGTGTCACTTTCTAATTGGTGTATATGTGTTTGCAAGGATAATCACACGTGTCAGCACATGGTTGACATGATTTGAAAGGTGAAGAATTCCACATAAAATGATCGAGATAGGTTTAAGTGGTAGGAGATGTGCAACTTAGTAAAAATTAGGGGTATAGAACAAGATTTTAGGTGATTTGTAGAACTAGTTTTTAGGTGATCTATAATATCCTGGTTGGATATTACTATTTTAAATAAAATAAAATGAAAATAATAATAATAATAATAATAATAATAATAATAATAAAATAATAGTAATAGTAACAGTAATAAAACGAAATTTTAATAATAGTAATAGTAATAGTAATAAAACGAAATTTTAAAAATAAAAATAACGAAAATAATAATCATAATAAAATAAAATGAAACAATAATAATAAAGTAATAATATTAAAAAAATAATAAATAATAAATAATAATAATAAAAATAATAATAATAATAAAATAAAACATAATAATAAAACAATAATAAAGATAATAAAACCTTTAATAAAACAAAACAACAATAATAATAACAATAATAATAAAATAAAATAATAAAAATAATTATAAAATAAAATAAAATAAGAATGATAATAATAATAATATTAATAATAATAATTATAATAAAACGAAATTTTGAAAATAAAAATAATAATAATAATGAAAATAATAATAAAATAAATAATAATAATAATAATAATCAAACAGTAATATTAATATAATAAAATAATAATAATAATAATAATAATAATAAATAATGATAAAATAAAAAATAATAATAAAACAATAATAATGATAATAAAATCATCAATAAAATAAAACAATAATAATAAAAACAATATAAAATAATAATATTAATAAATATAATTATAAAATAAAATAAAATAATATAAATAATAATAATAAAAATAAAAATGATAGTAATTGTAATAATAATAGTAAAATAAAATAAAAATAATAAGAATAATAATAATAGTAATAATAATAATAATAAAAATAACAATAATAATAATAGAAATAATTATTATTATTATTATAATTAAAATAAAATAATAATAATAATAGTAAAATAAAATAATAATAATAATAATAGTAATAATAATAATAAATAGTAATAATGATAATAATAATAATAATGGGAAAATAAAATAAAATAAATAATAAGAGTAATAAGAATAATATTAAGTGTGTTGTATTTAGAAGAAAAACTATAAACATCTTGTCAAGCCAAAAAAAAAGAATCATGATAATCATGGCAATTATTGGGTCACAAAAACCAAAAAGAAGAATCATGATAATCATAACAATGATTGGGTCACAAAGAGAACTCAATACAACAAAAACCACAAACACACACATACTCTCTCTAAAACCATGTACGACAAACATCAAGAAGTTAAACAATACAAGAATTTGATTCGGGAGAAAGCTTTCATGCATCAATATATAACGCAATTGCATATAATATCGTTAAAACAGGAAATGGCAGCTCCTCTAATCTAGAATTTTGGCTCCAAAAGTACTCTTAGAATCCTTCCTTACACCATAATTGATCTCCCATTTGATCTCCCACCATTGGGCACTCTTTCCAGCCTTCTAACACTCTCCTAAGTTCTGTTTTTAGGGTTCTAAAACTCCTTTTTGGTAGCCATACGAAAATGCCTTCCCAAGAATTAAAATGTGAGTTTATTGCAATGTAAGAGATTATTCCATGCCTCTTTGATTTCTTTGACAGCTACTAGGGTTTCTAAGTTTTCCCTAACATTGCAGAACCAAAAAAATAATAAAATGAAAATAAGTCAAGACTAAATTGTGCTAGCCAAGGTTTGAACCTATCCTAACTCAATTATCAAACAATTGCACAACCATTCAAATAAAATAATTAAATTAATATGCTAATGACTTACACAAGGCTTGAACCTAAGTCTTCTCATAATAGTCAAGTACTCTTAACCACTTGAGCTACAATTGCTCCTTATCTTCTTTATCCATATTAATGAACTTGGGGATTCCTGCCCTCGCATTTATTAAATAAATATTTATTTATTTATTTATTTATTTATTTTTCTCGGGTCTTACATGATCCACTTGAAGGAGAAGTGTGTCAAATAAAAATTGGGGGTGCATTTAGTTCCAAACTATTTCTTTCCAGAATTTATTGATTTTGGACTTATTTTGTAACTTTGAATATTTGAAATCCACACTTTAATGACCCAAATTAAACTTCAGTTGCATCAACAAACATTAGAATATCCAATAATATTTTATGCAACTAAAATAACTTTTTACGACATTTTTAACTTACGAACTCATAAATCCAATAATCACAAATCCTAATTAAATCAATCCTTAAGAACAAAAATTATATTAAATCCCCAAATTTAAACATTAAATGAGGGCATAAATTTGAACTCATCACCTTCCTTAGGAGTTGGCCTCACCTCTCTCTAGGAAACTCTCTTCAACCAAACCAAACACCATCAAACCTTCATCCAACTAAGGTTCTGCAACTTTCATCCTTTCATGGAGTCACTCATTCTCATGGTTTTGATGGAGAAGCAAAGAAGAAGGCCATCAACTTTTGGGTTATTTCTGTGTAGAGAAGGTCCTTAGCTTGCTTAAAGAAAAATTATTTTGGCTATATAAGAGAAAGAATGTCCAATGACACTATCATGGATGCATCTCATGTTTACAATCTAAGTCCAAGACAATGCCTTGTGGACTTTACATTCCCTTGCCTATTGCTTCAACTCCTTGGCAAAATATTAGCATGGACTTTGTTCTTGGTCTCCCAAAAAACAAAGGGTTGAGATTCCATTTTTATAGTGGTTGATTGTTTTAGTAAAATGACACATTTTATACCCTACCATAACAAAGTGGATGATGCAAGAAACATTGCTAGACTCTTCTTTATAGATATGGTGAGACTTCATGGAATACCCAACATTATAGTGTTAGATAGAGACACCAAGTTCCTTAGTCATTTTTGAAAAACTCTTTGGTCAAGACTAGGAACTAAGCTTAAATTTTCTACTTCTTGACACCCACAAACTGATGGGCAAATAAAAGTTGTTAATAGGTCTCTTTCCACTATGTTAAGGGCAATCTTGAAGGGTAACCACAAATCTTGAGATGAGTACCTTTCCCATATTGAGTTTGCTTACAATAGATAGTTCGTAAAACTACTAAAATCTCTCATTTTGAGGTTGTTTATGGTTTTAATCCTCTTACTTTATTGGATTTAATACCACTTTCTACATATTTTGACTTTGCTCATAAAGAAGGATAGATAAAATTGAGTTTATCAAGAAATTACATGAGAGGGTTAAAAGAATCAAATTTAGGAACAAATTAAGAGGTACACATGGTAATACAATAGGGGAACAAGAGAGGTCATCTTTGAGGAAAGAGATTGGGTTTGGTTGCACTTGAATAAAGATAAATTTCTTAAGCAAAAGAAAGTCCAAACTTAGTCCCCAAGGAGATGGTCCTTTTAGAGTCCTTAAAAGAGTGAAAAATAATGCTTATAGGCTAAGGTTGCCTAAAGAGTATGAAGTTAATGCCACATTTAATCTTTTGCAGGTGGAACTGATGATAAGGCATATCTTTCAAATTTGAGGTCAAATCCTTCCCAAGAGGAAGGGGATAATGAGGTACCTCTAGTCAAGTGATGAGGCCTTCGGCGCCGTTAATCGGCGGGAACTTGCTCCAACCGACGGTGAATCGTCGGAACGACCTCTTGACGTTGATTCTGTCGGTGGAATTAACTGCAATGCAGTGGAAGACTCTCGTTCTCACACGGAACTCACACACTCACGGTGTTTGAGGCAACCCAACAAGATGAAATCTCATATAGGGTTTAGGGTTTGAGCTGACGAATGGTAGGAGTGATGTCAACAAACTTTAACATTCATCAAAGTTGCGTTTACAACGGAGTGGCTTGCCTTTTATAGATGGGGAAGGCAACCAGAAAGAAGGCGGGAGAGAGGGGATGTCGTCTAACATAAATCCTAATGATGCAAGAGAGAAAACGAAAACCAGCTAAGGTTTGGTATGAAGGATAGATAAAATTGAGTTTATCAAGAAATTACATGAGAGGGTTAAAAGAATCAAATTTAGGAACAAATTAAGAGGTACACATGGTAATACAATAGGGGAACAAGAGAGGTCATCTTTGAGGAAAGAGATTGGGTTTGGTTGCACTTGAATAAAGATAGATTTCTTAAGCAAAAGAAAGTCCAAACTTAGTCCCCAAGGAGATGGTCCTTTTAGAGTCCTTAAAAGAGTGAAAAATAATGCTTATAGGCTAAGGTTGCCTAAAGAGTATGAAGTTAATGCCACCTTTAATCTTTTGCAGGTGCAACTGATGATAAGGCATATCTTTCAAATTTGAGGTCAAATCCTTCTCAAGAGGAAGGGGATAATGAGGTACCTCTAGTCAAGTGATGAGGCCTTCGGCGCCGTTAATCGGCGGGAACTTGCTCCAACAGACGGTGAATCGTCGGAACGACCTCTTGACGTTGATTTCGTCGATGGAATTAACTGCAATGCAGTGGAAGACTCTCGTTCTCACACGGAACTCACACACTCACGGTGTTTGAGGCAACCCAACAAGATGAAATCTCATATAGGGTTTAGGGTTTGAGCTGACGAATGGTGGGAGTGATGTCAACAAACTTTAACATTCATCAAAGTTGCGTTTACAACGGAGTGGCTTGCCTTTTATAGATGGGGAAGGCAACTGGAAAGAAGGCGGGAGAGAGGGGATGTCGTCTAAAATAAATCCTAACGATGCAAGAGAGAAAACGAAAACTAGCTAAGGTTTGGTATGAACGACGTCATAAAACCATAGCCCTAATGTTAGGTGTGAGAAACGTGAGGAAAACAACCGTGATGGGTGAAAGGGAACCCTAGTTCTAAGAGGCACAAAGAGGGATGCAACCTTAGCAGCGTTCCAAGAGAAAGAAGAAGTGGGTGTTGGGTTCACTCTGTAGAAGCGTGAAGGGGTGCGGATGGAATAGCATGCCATGCGTGAGTGAAATCGAGAATTGGGCCTAGGCCCAATTAAAAGTGCTGCTATGTTGGAAACAAATGTTGGCTTCAAGTGGCCCAACAGACACGCTTCATTCCACACATCATCACACACAGCAAATTGAAGAAATGGTTGTGACGCTGATCAACATTGGGCCGCAAGGATGCTTCCAAAATTGATGCAGGCCCAACTAGGTTGTTCAACATGAAAAACATTGATTTGGAAAAATATGCTGTAAGTAGCAAAACAAACCCAATTAGAACACATTTATTAATTAAAAATAAAAGAAATTAAAAGGAATGGGCCTAGGCATTGGCCCAATGCTATAAGCCTTGTTGGGGTCACATTATCCCTTCCCTCTTAAAGCGGATTTGTCCTCAGATTAAGAGGGTTATTGAAAGGCTCACAACAACCAATTTTAAAAGTTCCACCAGGATCAAAAATAAACCTGCAGTAGTCATCAAATAAAATTATAATGAAATCATAATGACCATGCAATATAATTGATTTGGAAATGTGTGAAAATGGACTGTTAAAATTTGAAAAAGGTGATATCCAGCCCACTTCACAGAAAGAGTGTCGTACACTCTAACTTGCATGATATTTGAAAAGGAATTTAGGGTCAAAGTGTATTTTGGCACAATATTTTGAGGAGGATAAAATAAGTGAATGAGATGGAGAACAAAAAGTTTGAGAAGGAAACAAAACAAAAGATTTAATGAAAAAGTGAGAAGAGTTGAATGATGGGAGAACTCCCTTTTAAAATGGAGGCTTCATGGAAGGAATTGGGGAAGAATGGTACATCAAATCCCTAACAATGAGGTCCCTTTTTTCTTTTGAAATGTTCTTTAACTCTACCACTTTGGATTGTCTTTCAAGCTCAGTCTCTTGTTTTATGTTCTCTCTTTTTTCTAATTCTTTTCTCTCATTCTCTTCTTTGGCTTTTCTAAGACTCTCCTCTTTAGCCTTTTCATCCTCATCTCTTTTCTTCCCCTTTTTTATCTCTTTTTCCTCTTGTTTTCTTTTAGCACGAAGCTTCTCAAGCTCTTCTTTTTCTCTTTTCTTTTCATATTCTCGAAGTTTTTTAAGTTTTGTTTGCTCTCTCTTATGCTTTTCTCTCTTTTTGTTCACTTAAGAGCAAGTCCAAATTGTGCTTAAAATCTTTTTCTAGTCTAGAAAACTTAACAAGATTTTGGATGAATGCATCCCCCATATCAATGAAGTTTTCTATCCTAGATTGTTGCTCTCTAGTTATCCTAAATGGAGGGGGAATGAAATATTTCCACATGCATGCTTTCAATTCATAAAATGTCTGAATGCATGATTTTCTCCCTTTTTCACATTAAACTACCTCTCTTGCCACCAATCAAATGCACATCCTAGAAACCTATAAGTAACATGCCTAAGAATGTCTAATTGACTATATTTACTAAACAATGGTTACACCAATTTCTCTGTATCCCACATCCAATCTCTAAATGATATTGGTCCTATATCTTCCTCAAAGAATGGAATGTCACTATGAATGGTATGATGCAACTCATGACTACTATGCCTACCTAAATGCACACTATTATGCTTACCTACATGCATACGGCTAAAAGAAGGAAAACTCATTTTTTTCAAAAACACCTTTATCAAAACAAAGAAATTTGAAGAATTACTAAAGAGAAAATGAAGTAAAAATGGTCTAGAAATACTCCTAGGGAAGGGAGGTGAGTCTCTTGGACAAGCCTAGAAACCAAGCCTTTCCTAGCCAGAGATTTCTAAACAACTTTCACAAAAATTCTCAATAGAATTCTAAAGAAAATAGATTGTGTGAAAAACAATTTGTCAAAGTGTGTGAACAAAGTGAAATCTAAAGACCAAAAGAAGGTCAACTAGGTGGTAAACACATAACACCTAGATATCACGAGACCTAAAACAAAAAGTGAAGCACACACAACAGAACCTGGATATTTAAAACATAAAGACTGAAAATATAAAAACTAAAAACATAAACTAGACGACAAAATTAAATCCTCAGTGAAGATACAAGTGGCATTTGGAACCCCTTGAACCTCACACTACACGCTTAAACTATTACAATTAAATGTTAAGGATGGGATTGCTCTAAAGCATTTTTCCACCTAAGCCAAATGAAACAAAAACAGCAAACAAAAAAAGAAATACAACCCAAAATCCATGACTTCAAAACAGAAATACACAAAAAAAGAACTATGCTATGTCTTGGGTTGCAGTGTCTTGTGCTATGCTCCCTCTCGGTCCAGCCCCCAAAAAATGATATTCTCTCAATTATTTTGTCTTCTTTGGAGTCTCATCTCACTCCACAATTCCTCTCGGATAGCATTCCCACAACAGGTTCACTCACCACTCCATAACTCCAAGATGAAACTTCACCTACAAGGGCTGCCAAACAAAAGTGAGTGTCCAGAGCAAAGAAAACCAAAAAAATCAAGTGTTGCCACTTAAGAAGAGCAATTCAGAAAATCAAGAAAAGTTCAAAGTTAAAACTGGACTGCATCAAGTGATGGATTATATGGACAAACTCAAAGAATAGCCAATAAAGACAAGCAAGAAAAAGGCAAAGCAACAAAGGATGGCACACAAAAGAGAACCCAAGGAATGTATCTAGAGTAAGATGAATAAAACTAAAATCAAACAAGACTCAAAATAAGTTGAATCATGAGCATATGCAAGTTGAAAATTAAGAGGACAATAACAAATTTGTGATTGTGGTGCACTCTGTTTTACTCAAATCAGTGGATCAAACATTCACTTTGCAGACCATAAGTACTTTTCATGTATTTTTCAGCATATTTCAATTTCACTGGACTTCTTCTTTTTTCTTTTAACTCTCAAAGACCTTAATCAACATCTCACATCAGTTTCAAAGGGCTACTTCCAATTCAGTAATCAACGCATATGACCGAATGCAAGTGATTCAACTAAAAAAATAATTAGAAAAGACATAGCAAGAAAAATAGGACATGAACAAATTAATGCATTAAAAATCAACAATAGGCAGCAGAATTCACTCAACAATAACAATTTCAAAACAAAGTGACCACTACAGAATCGAAATCAATATGTAGCAGAGTTCACATAGATTGAATCAGACAACCTAGAACACCACTGGACAAACACAGCTCACAAAAGTTGCAGCATTTTAATTCATTTGACAATCTCAAAATCTGAACATGTGTGATCAAAAAAACTAGCAACAAATCAAAGTAATAACACCAGAATTGTGTATGCAATCAATGAATCAGGGCCACAACAAAGGCACTCAAGATACCACGGCCGCAGGCAAATGGACCAGAAAGAAACAGCTAACTGAAACACATTAAAAGAAAGTAATCTTATAAAACATAAACTGCTAAGTAAAGTAAGGCCAGACAAACTGCTACACTCAACAACTAAGGCCAAATATGATGCAGCAAAACTAATGTGTTATATCAAATCTGCAGAGATAGAATATAGCAACAAGAACAGTCAATGCAGGCATCATATCAGCATAGGTTCGACCAACTAATTATGAACATGATTTGAAAATACTAGAAAACAATTAAACCATCATTGGTAAAGAGTGAAAAGCTGATAGTTGGTGTGTGAACAAATAAACACAGTCAAGAATTGTACAACACCAAAAACAGTTTTCAATATACTTGGAGCACATGCATAAAATCCAAAGCAGAAAGAATGACTCTGACACAAAGCTAATGGTGCAAACAACAACTGAAATCAAGCATAAAAGCACCACATCATAGAATAATCACAGAAAACAAGAATTGGTGATGTAGCGTTCAAAGAAAATATACGAATGCAGTTTGGAAATCAACTTCAAGGATCAACATGAATTTACTGCAAACATATAGATATGGTTGGAATTCAAAGCACAATGACCAGCAAAACTGAAGCAATTTTGACATAGCATAAAAGTTAGAGTGGAGCGTAAAAACAACTAATGCCAACAAAACATCAAAGAATCACCCTATGTGTGGACCAAAACCAACTAAACTTCCACGTAAACAATCTGAACAAAATTATATGTATCATGAATTAAGTGGAAGAAGTAGAGTTCAGTCATTACAATCATTGGCCAGCAATGGATTTTCAAACAACATAATTTGAAAACAGAGGCAGTTTAAGCATAATTGAACAAGAACAATATCAATTGGCACTATAGACAATTTGCCAATGATCTAATAGCAAATTCAGAACTCATACAATCACAAGAACTAATTATTAAAACAGAATAGCTACTAAACAAATACGCAACAATGAACAAAACACATTTTAGGCACAACTATTATGTAATTCAGTGACATATAAAGCAACTAAACATTACCTAAGGCAAAACACGGGATCAACAAATTCAAAGCTAAGTAAAAAAAATGAAATCAAACCTAATTGAGATGCATTGAGCGGCAGAATGAAGATTAAGACAGTTCAACATCACAATATTGATTCAAGGTAATCTGAACAATATTAATGAATCAATTTCAGCTAGAAAAACACCATGATTAGCACAGAACAACAAAGAATTAGATGCAAGCGTATCATGAACAAGACAAAATCAAACAAATATAAAAGAATACGAACTAAGATGAAGAATACTTAGCTTGCGACACTTTGAGAACTGATTGGCTCTGAATACCACTTGATGAGGCCTTCGGCGCCGTTAATCGGGGGGAACTTACTCCAACTGACGGTGAATCGTCAGAACGACCTCCTGACGTTGATTCCTTCGGTGGAATCAACTAAATGCAACGGAAGACTCTCGTTCTCACACGGAACTCACACACTCACGGTGTTTGAGGCAACCCGACGAGATGAAATCTCATCTAGGGTTTGAGTTGACGAATGGTGGGAGTGATCTCAACCAATTTTAACATTCATCAAAGATGCATTTACAACGGAATGGCTTGCCTTTTATAAATGGGGAAGGCAACCGGAAAGAAAGCGGGAGAGAGGGGATATTCGTTTAACATAAATCCTAACGACGCAAGAGAGAAAACGAAAACTAGCTAAGGTTTGGTATGGACGGCGTCATAGAACCATAGCCCTAATGTGAGGTGTGAAAAGCGTGAGGAAAACAGCCGTGATGGTTGAAAGGGAACCCTAGTTCTAAGAGGCACAAAGAGGGATGCAACCCTAGCAACGTTCCAAGAAAGAAGAAGTGGGTGTTGGGTTCACTCTGCAGAAGCGTGAAGGGGTGTGGATGGAATAGCATGCCATGCGTGAGTGAATGGAGAATTGGGCTCGGGCCCAATTAAAAGTGCTGCTACGTAGGAAACAAATGTTGGCTTCAGGTGGCCCAACAGACACACTTCATTCCACACATCATCACACGCTGCAAATTGAAGAAATGGTTGTTACACTTATCAACATGGGTCGCAAGGATGCTTCCAGAATTGATGTAGGCCCAACTAGGTTGTTCAACATGGAAAACATTGAATTTGGTGTAGAGAAGAATTGGGCAACAAGCCCAATGCCAACACTTTCAATAATTGGCAGATTCAGAAAAATAGGCTTCAAGTAGCAAAACAAACCCAATTAGAACACATTTATTTAATTAAAAATAAAAGAAATTAAAAGGAATGGGCCTAGGTATTGGCCCAATGCTATAAGTCTTGTTAGGGTCACATCATCAAGGGACCTACAACAAAATCAATGGCCAAGAGGATACAAGAAGACTATGCTTCCTTATAGCTTAATAGGGCCAAATTGAAGTTCACATGCATTAAAGAGGATGTGAAGACCTAGTCTAAGACTTTTTGTTTGTAAATATTATAATAGGTTTATTTTCGGCCTTTTTGGGTCAAGTAGTATAGGATTTTCTTTGGGCCTTGTATTTGAGCCTTGTTGATATTTTGGGCCTAGTAGTGTTTTGGGCCTAGAGGAGATGAGATTTGCGTGGAGAGGCATGGATTAGGGCTTTTACTCTAGGATGTGTGCTAACTTCCAAAGCAAGCTAGGGTTTTTAAATTTTAGATGCATGCTCACCTTTGGATTCAATTTTTAAATTTTAGAGTTTGAATTTCCCCCTCTTTTTAGGGGCACCTAACTCTCCTTTGCTCCTATAAATAGAGGAGCACCCTCTTGTAAATTTACTAATGGATATAGTAAAGAAACTCTTTTGAGATGACTTTATACTTTTCCACTCTTTGTGAATCACCTAGGTTGGAGCTCTATTTTAGGTTTCCTTTAATCACCCTTCCTTGACAGTTGACCTAATACCTCTTGAAAGCAGTTCTACACCTCCATTTCACCATTGCCAAACCATTATCACTTCCATATCTTCATTGCTTTTGCACCAACCTAGCTTCTCTTCAAGCCATTTGCATAGGACACTTAGAAAAGGATTCATCAACTGATATAAATACATTAATTGTTGGTAGCAAGTTATGCTTTTTGAAGCGGTTAACTTACGAATGTTTTGATTTATCATTTTATGATATTACAAATTTGATTTATGTGTCATAAGGTAAGGGTACATCTAATTTGTATTTTTTACAAGTTTAAAAAATGTAATGCTCTTTAATGTAAGGTTTAATTATGCCTCTGGTCCTCATTTTTGTAGCAAAATATCAATTTGGTCCCTCTATTTTTTCTTATCTCAATTTGGTTCCTGTTTTGGAAAATTTGATGCAATCAAGTCCTTTCCGTTAGTGGTATAGTAACAATGTTAAAAGATGTTTTGGGAAATTTGTGTACGTTTATATAGAAATTAAATTTGGTTTCAATTTGGAGAGAGAAAAAATTGCTCAATTTTTTACAAAAATTGTAATTAAATTGAGACAAAAATTAAAATAGAAGGACCAAATTGAGAATGAGGAAATGACACCTGGCATAATAGTGACATGTGACATTGTCACTACCACATCACACTGTCACCGCCATGTGGCATGACGTTAGCATGACACGTGACAATTTTTTATTTTTTAAAAAATTTTAAAAAATAAATAAATAATAAAAAATTTCAAAAATTCCAAGAACTGACACGTGACACCTCCTTTAATGTTGTTATTGTACCACTAACATAAATGACTTGATTGCATCGAATTTCCTAAAATAAGGACCAAATTGAGATAAGAAAAAATAGAGGAACCAAATCAATATTTTGCTATGAAAATGGGGACAAAGGCATAATTAAACCTTAATGTAAATTGTAAAGATGAGGGTGGAGATATAAAAGACATGGTTAAAACATTATGACAAAATTGAATAAATTTTGAGATGAATATAGGTTTGTTCTTGCATTTTGTTCATTTTTAGACCCAATAATGAAGTTGGAAACATTGAGATTATGATATGAAAAGATTTATCCTCTTTGTTGGAAAGTAAAGTTGGAAAAGATAAAGGAAAATATAGTGATCTTTTATCCTCATTCGTGTCTATCAAGCCAAGCCTTTTCTATGTAATGTAATAACTTTTTTTTTCTACCTTCATTGGTGATTTGTGTTGCATTGGTTAGCAAGGATATCACCCTCAAAGGCAAGCATAAAAATCTCTTTCAAGAGGTTTTAGAAACCACAAAGTCGAGCTTAGCCAAAAGGAAAAAGGAAGGATAAATTTTCTTCCATTGTTGATATGGATGCTTTTGAGTACTCTAGGAAGTTGCAACTTATCCATTCAAGGTTATCTAAAGGGAATCTATTGAGGAGTTTATCTCTTCCTTTAATGTGTGCTTTAATAATTTAGTTGGCTTCATTACAGTTTAAACTTACAACAACCAACAACCTTGCTATCCTTATATCTTAACTGGGTATTTCAATGCATCCAATACTCTCACATCACTGTTGAGTCAAAGTTAAGGACAATTTGAATACACATTTCCCCCTTAACCTTTTGAGGTAACATGGTGTCAACACCCAATTTCGTCCGGGTAAGAAATAAAAAATTTTTTTTCAAATAATTAGGAGAAGGGAAAAATAGGAAAAAGTGAGCATTGATTTGTATATAGATATTTTCCTACTTTTACTTTCATCCCTTTTTTTAATTTTTATTTAATCTTGTTTTATTTTATTTTATC
>Ga0214542_1008123_pt1 | contig 17652 bp, 5 predicted proteins | sample CNSS1metaG_FD_160096 | JGI IMG/M metagenome (GOLD analysis project Ga0214542, IMG submission 160096) | Root nodule microbial communities from cowpea collected in UCLA plant growth center, Los Angeles, California, USA - CNSS1 | ecosystem: Host-associated > Plants > Roots > Nodule | place: USA... | reverse complement strand
TTTTTTAATTAAGTCTTTTCTTTTTGTTATTAATGGTTCAACATCTAGAATGGAGTGCAATTCATTCTCCATAGTCTTCTTTCTCAAAAACAAAATACATATTTTCAACTTTCTATATTCTAACAATCTAACATCGTTTTTGACGAACTTTCCTCTGCAGGGGAGCACAATTTTATAAACATTACTAGAATTGAAAAAAAAAGAAAAAAAAGGTAAACCCTAAATGGATGAAAATGGTATACCAAGGATATCCATGTGACACAGCTCACAAAAAGTTGTGATTTTTCACCGTATTTACGCATATACATACATATATATAATAATAATAATAATAATAATAATAATAATAATTTTTCAAACATAGAAAGGACCACCTACTAAATAATACACAATAAAAATTTTGATAAAAAAAAATAAACTAAAAATTTTTAAGTTCCACCGTCAATTTAAATCCGTCTAAAAAGGAAAACATGTGCGTAATGCAACCAAAATGTTGTTGGATTCACATTGACAATAAAATTGACTATCTTGTACCAAGTGTGGATACATAATGATGCGGAATTATGTTGATTAACCCTAATAAAAGACAAATATAATAAAAAATATATATATATATATATATATATATATATATATATATATATATGATGATCGAGTGTAAAAAATCAACATGCCTTTAATATTCCTGATATAAGTTTAACACAGTTTAAAAATATATTTTTAGTCTTATACTTCGATTAAAAATTGGAAATCGTTCCTTTTCGAAACTTTGATCTATTTTGGTCTCTAAATTAAAAAATAGATAAAAATATTTTTTTTAACCTAATTATGTTAATTTTAATTTTACATATTAAGCGCATTTCATATTAATAATGAAGTTATTTATACTTTTTGACACATTTTTAGTTCAATATTTTTTAAAAGATGCATGAACAGTTAAAAAAAATTAATATAATTATATTAAAATAACTATATTAATTTATTTTTAAAATTTAATGACCAAAATATATAAATTTTTTGAATGAAAGACGAATTCTAATTTTTAAATCAAAATTTAAGTACTAAAAATAGTTGACCCTCCAAATTTTTTTAACAAAATAATGAGAATTAAAGGGTTTGTTGGGTGTATTAAAAACGTTTGTCTCACACGTAACATAGCATCCATTACATGTCATGTTTCGCATAAAACAAATAAATGAAAGTTGAAACCTGGTTGGATCAGTGACGTACATTGTTTCATCCAACAGCTTTAATTAGTGTATTCGTTCAGACTTTAAAATAAACTTCAACACCCGTTCCTCACAAAATATTTATTATACGTTTAAAAGTCGCAGCAATAAAAAATCAAGCAGGTCCTACTTTTTTTAAGACAATGTTTCTTAAAATTTCACTAAAAGATAAGACCAAATTCACTTGAGACAGAATGTACTCTCATTGTGTTTTCCCTTTACCTCATTATTTTTCACAGAGCGTTGACTTTGTTTACGCAAAAATCATTTTTGTGTAGGCCTTAAAATAGATATTATGTCAAATAATTGTTAGATTTTTAGAGAGGGATAACATTGAAAAATATAACACCAATAAGACCTAAGTCTAATCATATACTGACATATCATTTTCAATTCAAAATCTTAAGGTAATTAATTTATGAGCCTTAATCTTTGTATGATGCTCTACTTTCTCATTTATGATTAATATGAAATTTAGACTCACACTTGAATTTCTAACAATAATATTTCGGATAATTCTAGGAGGGATTAAACTGCAGTTTTATTTTTTGTTTTTCTTTTTTTAATTTCTCTGTTAGTCAAATAATTCTTGAAGGGATTAAAGTGTAATCCTTCTTTTTTTATTTTAATTTTCCTGGTAATCAAATAATTATTGGAGGCATTAAAGTGCAGTTTTTTCCCAAGCGAAACGTGAAGTCAGTGAGTTTTATAATAATAAGAAAAGCTTTGAAATGATAGCCACTGAGTTTGGGTCATCCATCGTCACTGCACAGTGCTTCATAGTGGGTTTGGTTAGTAGTGATCGTGGAGAAGTTGGTGCCTATGCTCGTGGGGAATCAGTTTTGCGTCACTTTTTATTTAATTCTCTATTTTTTTTTTCTATTTTACAACGGTGTTAATAATTTTATGTTGAAATGAATTAATTAAAACATATCATTTAATATCTATAACTATATATAAAGGGGATTCCCTCTTTTGTGTCCACATTTCATAATTCCAACTTTACCCTTTATAATTTAATTATTTATTAAATTTTTAAAAATTAATGGTTATTTGTATAAGTTTTTATAAAATTATTTACTTATCTCCTTTTTCTTTTTTTCTCTTACTATTCATCAACAGTTATTTTTCTCTTATTTTCTCCGTACATTTTATTTTATTTTTTATAAATATACTTTTATTTTATTTATTAACTTAATAACATTACAACATCATCAATTATTAATATAATTCAAAAAAATGTGTACACACAGGCACTATCGCGCCTGTGTTTACACTAGTTTTTTTAAAAATGGATACAAATTGACAGTCTAAATGAGAGAGCGAGTATTATTAAATTCTCGTTATTATTATTTTTTTTCTGTTTCACAACTGTAACAGTAGTATTTATTGGATTTCAAACTGCACCAAACTCAATGATGACAGTGTTGGAGTAGTGCCAAATCTCCACCCATTACATTCAATCCTCTTCTGCTACATTTTGGTCGTCACACCAATTATGTTTATCCAAATGCCCCTTCTCAAAAATATGCTTAAATCATAGTGTTTCATATTTAACCTAAAATATAAAATACTCTGTTTATTTAACAATTTCAACAAAAAGAAAAAACTGTAGCTAAAATTGTGATTTGAAAAGAAAACATGCGAAAGGAAAAAGCTTACACGGTTATTATGAGTTTGCAACTTGAAGACTTTTTTGTTTTCACCTCACAAGTGAGACAAAAACGTAACCCCAACATTGGGGCCTTACAATTAATGAGGAACAGTGGTAGGGTAAAGAATTTAACCACAAATTGTGTAATTGGCGAAATTTTGAAATAATGGAAAGAAATATTTTAAATTTGGTATAAGAGAAAGAAGATCTAAAGATCCTGGAGCAGAAAATGCATTCTCAATTATATGAAGCCACAAGTCAAAGAGATAGAAAATTAAGAGTATCATTGCATTTTGTTTTCAAAGTTTTTCGGATTGATTGGTTCATGTCTGCAATTAGGAAACTATTCTCCTATTATGTCAAACATTGAAAAATACCACACCTACACATTTATTTTCACTACAAGTTTAGTGATTTTTTTTCAAAGATTGATGCTTAAGTGGTCAGATAAATAAATAAGAAAAATATTATTTGGTATATTATATATTTTGTAAATGTGTAAAAGAAATTATTTATTTTTCATATAATAAAAAGTGTTTTGAAAGAATATAACAAAATAAAAGCGACGTTAAAAAATTGTTGGGTATGTCCCACTTGATTCCCACCCATCCAATTTCATTGATGAGAGTGATGATGGGCATAGCTAATTTATTGACTTCAATGGCACCAAAAACTAGCAATCATTTGGAGGAAATTATGTATATTGTATATTAATTAAAGTTTGTATTAAATTATACAAAAAACTAGCAATAATTTAATACAAAATTTGTGATTTAAAAGTAATAAATCATATTTTTCAATAAAAATTATATATAAACTTGTAATATTGTTTTATTGAAAGTTTGTATTAAATTTACCTCCCAAACCATTCGAAACGCAATGAAAGAGACCCTCCATGTTTGAGTCTTATTTCTCATAGTCAAACCAAATCCCTACCAACAACAATTTATTTTATATGTTATATCTTTTTAATCACACACAAAAAAGTTTTCCTTAGTTTTCCATCAAGTTACAGAGTATCTATGGATAAAAAAACAACTTTTTATTTTACAAAATCAAGTGTATTTTTTGTTATTACATTAAAGTTTTTTTTCTGAAAGAAAAAAACTTATATACGCACTCTTCGATAAAAACAAACATGTTACATCAATTTCATATAATTTGAAAGGAAAAAGATATATAAAGAGAATGATATATCTATCTTTTAATCGCTCTTAAACTTATAAATATGACTATTATAACATTATCAGCAGTCATGCTCGCGTATTAGTAAATGCAATTAATTATTAAAAATGTGCGAGTTGTCATATAGAATTAATGCATTTATTTTCGATTAATTATTAAAATGTGCGAGTTGTAATATATAATTAATGCGTTTATTTTTGAAAAAAAAATATATATTATAAACTTAGTTGATTTTAGAATGAATATGTCGACATTTGTTTTTCCAAGTTTAGTATTATCTGTGTAAACAAAATATTGTTTTAGTTAATAAAAATACTTATCACTGTTAATGTATTTGTTAAAAATGAACATACTTGTCATACATTCATACATGACAATATCAATATTTGTGACGGGATAATAATTTTATATATTCTCAATATATGCGTCTTCGGCTAAAAATTATTTGCTTTAAAATGATCACTAATAATACATAATATTTCTAAGTTTGTAAGTAAACTTAAATATGTCAGTGATCATTTTATTATGATCATTTTATTAGGTTAGTTTTTAATTTTTGTTTGTCGTTAATATATATATATAACATCATATATATATAACACCATGTACACATATGCGCTACGCAATTTTTAAATATTATAAACGATAGTATTTTTAGTAGATGATAATAGTGTAATGTTATTAAGTTAATATATAAAATAAATTTATATTTATTAAAAATGAAATGAAATATTAAAAATAAAGTGAAATAAATAGAAAAATTAATTATTGCTTTTTATAAAAAAATAGATAAAAATAACCATTAATTTTTTTAAAAATTAATAAATAATTATATTATAAAAGATATAATTAATATTATGAAACGTGGATAAAAAAGAAAAAAACCTCTTCATATATTATTGTAAATATCATTACTTGAAGACATATCTCAACATTCAAATCTATAATATAAAGTTTTATATCAGAATGAGAATGAGAAAGACAATCCAATTTTATATCATAAAAATCACAATAAAATAAATAATTACATTAAAAATATAAACTACCTATTTAGTATGAACTATGTTACAGATTAATCCCTATTATTTTAATTATATTTCTAAAATACAGTGTCATTTTTGCATAAAAATGTTTTTTCAAGAATGAATAATTTATATAATGTTATTAATTTCATTAAATAAAAAAAATACAAATTTCAATATACATACAAAGCAAAAATAATCTACTAAGTCTTTTTCAATGTTATTATTCTCCTAACAATTATATTTTAAGGTAACTTAATAATTTTAATTATCTATTCTGTGAAATCAAAAATATTCAATTAAGTTAACCACATCAACATTTTTAATTGTTTCGAAATTTGGTATTAAATAAATAAAAAAACTTATAAATTATATATTTTTCAAAATACTTTTGTGTATACACGAAATAACATTTCAAAAGCATAATATAAAACAATAAAATATTTTTTGTAAATATAATTTTATAGCAAAATAATTTCTATCGTCTTTAAATATAATTTTTTATCTTTAAATACATTACGTAGGAAATGTTACATTTCTGTGGCACACGGGTCATGTCATGTATTGGAATGTCATGTTCTATATATCATTTTATTATCTAACTACAAAACTTTGATAAAAGCATTAAACCAGTGGAAATTAAATTTTGAGGGACTAACATATTAAAATGAAATTAAAAACTAAAGTAATAAATGACTATATCATACCCACCCCACCAGTAACATATTTAAACCTTGTATGTGTGATGAAAAGAAAAGATTATATTTATGAGGTATTCTAAAATAGTTTCAGACTACTGGTTTAAAAATAATATTAATAATGAATTGTGATTAAAGGATGATGTAGAATATGTTAGAAGATGATAAGTTTTTATGAGGCATTAATAGTTAATTTATGGTTTAGGTGAGGAAAAGGAAAGTGAAAGAGTAAAAAGAAGAATTAAAATTGGATAGAAAAACAAAAGGCCACACCACACTGCTCTCATCTTCTGCTCTTGTTGTCTTCTCCCTCACTCAGCTCTCCACGGTTAGTCAAACACACACTCACTCCATTTCACACCTCTTCCCAATTCCCCTCAGAACCCTCTTTTCCTTCGTTCATGATTCAATTCGGCCACGCCTTCCTCCATGTTCATCTGTCAGATTCCGCGCCGAAGAAGGAAAAAAACTCTCTCTTCTAAAATGGGTCTGCCTCTCTATTCGCCTCTCAACTCTCTTTCACCGCACCCTCTTTCCAGTTCTTAGATCTGTTTCCCCACCACTGTCCACCAGGTTAGATCGCAACATTTTCCCACTAAAACTGCGTTTCCTGCTTTACCCCTTTGGCGCTGTTTGAGGGATTTTGTTTTTTGATTCAGACCCACTTTGCAGGACAGTGTTTTGGTCTCTTTTTATGTTACTTTATCCCCAAGCAGCAAATGGGTCGCATCGCTTTCAGCCTCGGAATTTGATGACGATGATGATGATGATGATGGTGCATGTTGGTGACATGTGTAATCATGGGGTGTTTAATAATTAGGGCTATATTAGGTTTTCGTCTGGTTTGTATTTGTATCTGGTAATGGTGCTTATGTTCAGAAGCCTTGTGGTGTTGGCATCTCTGTGTCAGGGGTGTTTGCATTTGTTGGAACAATAATGGGCAACGGCACTTCTCGTGTTGTTGGCTGTTTGGTGCCGTTTAATGGCAAAAGTGGGGTTGATTTGGAGTTTCTAGAGCCATTAGATGAAGGGTTAGGCCACTCTTTTTGTTACGTGAGGCCTTCTATTTTTGAATCTCCTGCCATTACCCCTTCAAACTCTGAGAGGTTCACTGTTGATTCTAGCACCCTTGATTCTGAGACATTGAGTGGTTCATTTAGGCATGAGACCATCGAAGAGAGGCCTGGCAAGAATGTTCCGGAGACAACATTCAAGACAATATCAGGGGCTTCGGTCAGTGCCAATGTTTCCACTGCCAGGACTGGTAACCAGAATGCTCTACTTGCTAGTGATGTTCTAGAGCCTGCTGCATCCTTTGAGGGAACATCGTCGTTTGCTGCAATCCCTTTGCAGCCTGTTCCCCGCGGTTCTGGACCTTTGAATGGATTCATGTCGGGGCCATTGGAGAGATTTGCTTCCGGTCCCTTGGATAAGGGTGGTGGTTTCATGTCTGGGCCGATAGAGAAGGGAGTAATGTCAGGACCTCTTGATGCCACTGACAAGTCCAACTTCTCAGCCCCCCTTGCACGTGGTCGCCGAAGGCCACACCTCCAGCGCCTCATGAGAAGTGTGAGTGGTCCTATGAGAAACACTTTTTCTCGGGCTTTTTCCAAGCACTCCATGGGTGTCAGTTGGGTGCAGCGGTTATTCCTTCATCCGGTGTCCCAACTAGCTTGGAATTCCAAAGAGGCGAAGTTTCGGTCTGAAGTTTCTAGAAACTGTACTGAAGTTGGATCGTCGGAGTTGGAGTATAAACATACACAAAATTTGCAGTGGGCTCATGGTAAGGCCGGTGAAGACAGGGTTCATGTTGTGCTTTCTGAAGAACAAGGGTGGTTGTTTATTGGGATATATGATGGTTTTAGTGGACCAGATGCACCTGATTTTCTGATGAGTCATCTTTATAAGTTTATAGACAAGGAATTAGAAGGGTTGCTCTGGGATTATGAAGATAATCCTGTTGATCCACTTAAACCTGATGTCCTTAATAATGGAAATGATGTAGTTGCTCTAGAATGCGGTAGGGAGGAAATGTCAGATGCTCATAATAACATTTCAAATGAAGAAAGATCCTGCTGTACAGAAACTTCTTGTCCAGTAATGGTCAAGGATCAGCCATCTAATAGTGAGATAGTGGAGGTAAATGCTGAAATTAAGGTAAATGTTGAACAGAAAAATTGTGGAAGTCCCAGTGTTGACCATCCTGTTCCTGTATCTGTTCCAATTGGACAATTGAGTGGTCAATGCAGAAGAAGTGTGCGACTTTATGAGCTACTTCAGATGGAATCTTGGAATGAACAAGTGTCAGAACAAGGCAAGGATTCTATAGTTCCTGCTGAACTAAAACAAGAAAGGCAGTTGAGGTTCTGCTCATCTGATGGTAAAGAGGATAGATCTGGACACCAGGACGAATGTCCTACTACTTCAGGGGAAAATGGACGCCCTGGGTTTAGTTCGACTAATCTGGAGCCTATAGCTCCCTTTTCTGTTTCAGGACAAAGGCAGAATACAAGAAAGTCATATATTGGTACAAAAATCAGAAAAATGTACAGGAAACAAAAGTCCTTACGTAAGAAACTTTTTCCTTGGAGTTATGATTGGCATAGGGAGGAAACTTGTTTTGACAAGAAATTAGTGGAATCCGCAGGACCCATTAGAATATGCAAGTCTGGAGTAGATCATAATGCAGTTTTAAGAGCAATGGCTCTGGCACTTGAAAGAACAGAAGAGGCATACTTGAAAATGGTGGAGAATAGTATGGATAAAAATCCAGAGCTTGCCTTAATGGGATCATGTGTATTAGTGATGCTGATGAAGGATCAAGATGTCTATGTTATGAACCTAGGAGATAGTCGTGCCATTTTGGCTCAAGAAAGACCAAATGATCGTCATCCTAATCCTTGTCTCGTCAAAGATGACATGAGGCATAGGAATCGTTCTAGAGAGTCATTAGTAGGCATGGAGCTGGACAGAATTTCGGAGGAGTCCCCAGTGCACAACATAAATAAACATGTCAACAAGATAAACAAAAATCGAGAGATATCCATGTGCAGATTGAAAATGAGGGCTGTTCAGCTTTCTACTGATCACAGCACAAGTATAGAAGAGGTGTGTTTCTTTCTCTTTTTCTATTGATGAACTGTAGGTTAATATATTATAATCAAATGTTCTATTTCTAAATTGTGTTCAGATAGTCTTACATGGTTTATTGAATTGTCATGTATATTTGTTGATTTATCTTGTCTCTACATATGTTCTTAACTACCTTTTTGTATTTAAATACCTATGAATGTTCAAATTTGAATTTATGTGAGAAACCCATTTGTGAATAATCATTGGGCATTTGCTAGAGTTTTTTTTTTTTTCTTTTCTTTCTTTATTCTCATGCTTTTAAACAAAATGAGGAGTAAGATATGGTTGGTAAATGGAGAAATCCATGTTGAGGTGTAATTCTCTGGATGAGATGAGGTCCGGTCAGACTTGTTGGCAATTTTTCTCGAGGAATTTTTTTTTTCCAATTTTAAACTGAGTTATCTATCTAACAAAAAATTTAAGCAAATACCTTGAGTTTTTCAAATATTACCTATTGAATACAAAGTACTTCATTTAGAATCACCTTTTCTAAATCTCATTTACCCTTATTTCATATTTCATCAGTAAGATCTGGACCTAGCATATTTTTACTTATATCTTCTGCCTATATTACATCTAGTATTTACGCATACAACATACAGTTGTCAAGTAGCAGTGCGAGTTTCTTATTATTTATATTTGATGCTTTCTGAAATTCAAGAAAAAAAAAATCAAACTGAATAGAAATTTTGGGTAAACAGAAGACTTGGGTAACACCTTATACAAACATTGAATTATTTATATTTACTGTAAAGGAGACTTGATTGTATTTGTTAAAATAGTTTACCAATTTTTTCAATTCTGGTGGCAGGAAGTTTTTAGAATAAGAGCAGAACACCCTGATGATAATCAGGCCATATTTAATGATCGAGTGAAAGGACAATTAAAAGTGACCAGAGCATTTGGTGCTGGATTCCTGAAGAGGGTCAGTTGATCTTCTGATTTTAGCTATTTGAATTTTAGTTTCCTCCAGTCCTTTTGTCCATAGTTTTATTGGTGGGATTCCACTTGTGTTCATATTTCATCCGTTTTTTTTTTCATGACATGGACAATACCCTTTCAGATTTTGAACATAAAAATATACATATTTTCAAATTCATGCTGTCTCCTTTTATATGCGTCTGTATCCTTGAAAGAAAATGCATAGACATTTCTCTTCCAAGGACGAGTATCTCCATCTCCAATCACTGCATTAAGAGGGTTCTTGTTCATTAGAAGCCGATCATACTATCTGATTTTCTCATTTAACCGTCAAAATGTTAACCAAAAAAGGAGTTGGTGGATAACCAGATGATGGAGTCAATTGTGAATTATTATATTTTAGCTTCTCTAGTGTAATCTACTTTAAAGGGTAGGTAACACATATCAGAGATAAAGCATATTCTTTGATCTTCTCTTTACATTTAAAATTTTTAGTGTAGTTTGTACGGGGTGGTCAATGATAGATTTGTCCCTAAAGAATAATAAAGAGGTAGCATGTTGAACTTGGTTTTGTTATGCATCCTTTAACATTCATTTACTTTATGCATGTTGTGTATCACCGAATTTGAATATTAATTTTCTCCCTACTAGTAGTAGTGACAAGACCAACTTTCGGGCCTCCAGTATGCATGATATCAGAGATGCAGAGTTTATGACTTTGATATTATGAAGTTCGTAATCAAATAGTTTATGATAACTCACATTCAGAAAATAATTTACATCTGCATTTTGGCTACTACATTTTTATATATTAAAAAACTCCTACATATTCATCATTGTTGAAACACTTCTACACCAAACTCTTTGTAACACCTTACACATCAATGACTACTTGGGTAACGAATTGAGTGTATGTTCTTTTCTTTCAATAAAGTCTTTGCATTTTCAGTATATTTAGTTTATTTTCAATTTATGTTTATATTCTTGCAATTTACGCTACAAGTCATTATTTTTTACTTTGTTTCTCTTTTCATATTTCTCTTTTATGTATCATTTTACATTTCCATCAATTTACGCTACAAGATATTTTTGAATATTGCATGTTATTTTCTTTGACTTCGCAATTACTGATTTGTTATCAATTTGACGTGTAATTTGATTTACGTAAGATAGAAACATACATGGTTCATTGTTATTTGCTTAGACCCTAGTTACAAATGTAGATGTCAATAGGAGCATATTTGCTTACAGACACAGTACTAATCTTTTTGATGGTGTGAATAAATAATGAAATGAACAATACTTGTTGTTTTCTGAAACCATTTCTAACTAAAATTGTATGATTTAGCCATGTTTTAACGAACCTCTACTGAAGATGTTTCGAGTTGATTATGTGGGCAACGGTCCTTACCTGAGTTGTGCTTCGTCTGTTGTTCATCACCGGCTATCTTCAAGCGACCGGTTCCTGGTGCTGTCCTCAGACGGGCTTTACCAATATTTCAGCAATGAAGAGGTAGTTGCCCATGTCACCTGGTTCATGGAAAATGTTCCCGAAGGCGATCCTGCACAATACCTTATAGCAGAGCTTCTATTCCGTGCTGCAAAAAAGAATGGTCAGTGTCACCCATGTTATGTCATTATTGTTATTGTTATGGCATTCATTTTTGATGATGAAGATTTTTGCAGGAATGGATTTTCATGAATTGCTGGATATTCCTCATGGAGATCGCCGTAAATATCATGATGATGTTTCTGTCATGGTCGTTTCCTTGGAGGGAAGGATTTGGAGATCATCCGGATAATCATTTTTTTATATTTTATTTTAAAATACGACTCTTTCATTTTTGCATGTTCCTTTCATAATGTAACAATTTTGGGTTAGAAGAAGTAAAATTATTTTAGAAATCAAAATTAGCCTCTCATATTTTTAAAAAGAACCTCTTCTTCCCTTTAATGTCCTTTTCGCTTGACCATTTCTTTACAAAAGTAGTCAATTTAAAAGTGACATTTTTTGTTTAAAAAAGTTCACATTTGAAATAGTTCACTGTTCGGAAAATATTAGTTAGGTTTTGGGTAAAAGGAATGTATGTTGTGGCTTTATTTGAAATGAATTTGTGAAGTGAAAGATTGAAGTTGACTGAGTTTGTGGATGGATGGCGATACACATACTTAATTGGGAATTGGTGACGTAAATTTGACTGACAGCAACGCCTGCCGCGTGGCACCCAATTCATTCTACAATTTATGACCTTTGTGTCCAAACCATAAAAACTATACAAAATCTGGTCATTTTTTCATTTTTAAGTCGTAAATGTTTGGACCTAGATTTCTGAAGGCTAACAATAAAAAGAAGGTACAAATTCAACTTCGATATAGATCATAATTCTGATTTGAGTTTAAACTTGCACTATGATAAGTTGTCCCATTTTGAGGGTGATTTTAAAGTAGAAAAAATATAGCAAGAGAATAGATGATAAACGTAATAAAATATTCAAAGTATCATGAGATAAAATATAGATGATAAACGTAATACTAGCATTTCGCACGGGTCTTGGAATTTTAAATATTTAAAATCACAGTATATTTATTAAATTAATTTGAAATTATAAAAGCATAATTAAATTTAATATAAATATTTTATTTTATAAAATTAAATAATAATATTTTAATTGATCTTGCGAAAAAAATGTATTTAAGTTATTTATATATATCTTTAAGAAAATGTATTGTAAATTCAGTTTTAGATAAAATATTGAGTAGACAATGTAGAAAAATATAATAGTAGATTCCTTAATAATAGAAATGATAACCATATAGAAATTGTTGAATAGATCTTATAAAAATATAAAAATTAGACAATACAAAAGATGTGAAAAAGTGGACAACATAAAACTATAAATGATAGATCATGCATATAAATTAATTAGTAGATTCTTTAAAAAAATACAAATATTAGATGATACGAACAAAATATAGTAAACGATTGAAAACTACAAAATGTAGACCATGCAAAAAGATATAAAGAGTAAATTATGCAAAAGATATAAAAGTTAGATGTCCGGTGGACTCTTCTATTAAAGTCATTTTTTCACAATTTTTTGTATTTTGAATTTCAAAGTTAAACTTTGTCATCATATTTTTATAGTTTTTTACAATTTATAATTTTAAATTCAAACTTTAATACTTTATATTTTAAATTTCAAATTTGCAATATATATCTTAGTTCAAGAAAAAAAATATTAAAATTAAAATCATGATTTTTATATCTTTAAAAGTTTTAAAAGTTTATAATTTTCACTTTGTAATAATACATTAATGTCCATGTTATAAAAGATATTTGAAAATTATTGTTTAAACTTTTGTGAAATATAAAAATATGTGAAAATTATTTTAAAATATTTAAAAATTCGTTAAAAAGACTTTAATATTTTACAATTTTTTAGATGCTGTATTTTAAATTCAAACTTTGATATGATATTTTTACCAATTTTTTACTATTTTTAATTTTTAATTTAAAGTTTGTTACCATATATTTTGAATTTTAAATTTTCTGTATTGTTGACAATATAAATGTTAATAAAAAAAATTGATTACTTCTTTTTCATAGTTTAAATTTCAAATTATAATGTAAGTTTTAAAATGATTATAAAAATGTAACTTATCTGTTTTTTTTTTCTATTTAGTAATAAGAAAGTGATTCAATAACTTAGAATGATAAAAAAGATAGAGCAGTATGGTCATTTGGAAACATAGTCCCTGATTTATTAATAGCTTCGAATGATAAAAAGATAAAGCAGTTGGTCGTTCCACAATTCACATCTTAGATGTAATAACAATCGAATTTTGAATGATTTTTTAAGAATTTCTATTTTTTTATCCATTTCCGAATTGCTTTTCTCTGGAAACCTGTAATAATATCTTAGTTGGAAGCATGCAGACAATTAGATTTAACTTCAACTTTCTTTGGTACCAACTGTTAGTGAATTTTAGTGGTTGAACTGTATTGAAAAGTGAGGTGCTGCCTTGTGAACGATAGAGGAAGGACTGAAAATTGTGAATTTATTTTGTACAGACAAAAATAAAAATAATTTTTGTTGGAAGGACTATACTTTTTTTAGCCCTGTAGCTGATTTTCATATTCTTGTCAAATTTGCTTTTGGATTTGTTAACTCCTGATTAATTAATTGTGTTTGTCTATGCATATAAAATAAAAATGCTTGAATTTTTAAGCCAAAAAATTAAAGGGCTGTGTTACGTTGATAATAATCTTCTGCTCAAACAGTCTTGTTATCTCTAATTCTAAATCTGGAGTTCTTCATTTGACTGACAATACGCTTTTAAATATTCAGTCTATTTGAATAGCTACCCTTATGAATCTGTAATTAATCAGTTTGATTACACAGATCATAGAGAGTTGTGAGGGACGTTTTCCAGATGAAGAGGTGACCGAAATAGTTGATTTGGTGACAAAATGAGTTTATAAAGTGAAATTTGTACTTCAATTATATAATACAAAATTATTTTATTTCTAGTTAATGTAGAACTTTCAACATCGGAGAGTTGTGGATATACTTGGAGCAAAGACATGGAAGGATAGTCTATAAATGTAATAAATTTTCACATCTAAATCTTAATTTTTTCTGTGATGATGGAGTTTTCACGTTCTTGTGTTTCTTGTTTTTACTGATGATGCGTTTTTTTCGACAAGAATCTAACTCGATAGTTGAGTTTCTTGTACTATTTGGTCAAATTCACTTTCTTTCTTAGCTTCTTAGAAGGACCTTCCAATATTATACTTTTTTAATACAATAGGTTTGTGATTCTTTTTGCTGTATACTTTTCATCTTACTCTCGCTGCCCAACGTGTAATCTTCCATGTCACTTAACATCAACTTCTTCAAAAGATACATGCATCCTGTTGGAGTGATAATTTTAAGCAAAATTTTCCTTTTCTTTTTAACATAAGTGATCCAAGATGGCTTATTTCTCTTCTTGGCATTAGTATTTCAGAAAATCATTGGCAATTAAAGAAACAATTGGCTATTGAAGAAGAGTGTGTTTCTCAGGTTAGAAATTCAACCATATTGTTTCCTGTTCTATGTCTTAATGTTAAGGATCTGCAGAATCACCATGGAAGAGGAATGTTGTTCCAACTAAGGCTTGGAGCGATGTTACCCCAGCTTCTCTCTTGGTTTTTGGATCATAAATTCATCACCTACTACTTTTATCATATAAGCAAACACCTAATCTACATTATTTAAAGGTCTTCATGGCCAACAAAAAACATACACAATGTGCTGTTCTGCAAATAACTATACTTGTGAGGGTAAATACTTGATTCCCCTTCTGAAGCGATTCGGATATGTCGGTGTTTTATACCAATGTCTAAAATAAATAAAAGATATCAGAAAATGCTAATTAAGATATATTAGTACGTCATAAGTAAAATGTAAGCTTCCAATATAAATTCGTGCTTATGTAAATAATACAGACCAAAGTTGGTAGGCTTCATCGCAATACTTAAATTGCTAAGCCACAACCACATGGAATGGAACATTTATAGTAGTAATTATTACAGGCGTAGGGAATAATAGAAGAAGAGTCAAACACTAATATTGATAGGTGCATTAATTTTTCCGTTTTCAGAACTGAACATTGGTGATGAAAGACTGGCCAAATCTCCAATTGGAGGGTACTGCATTGTTTGCGGTGCGAGTCTTTCCATTGCTGAGTTGAACTTTGAAAGACAAACTCTGAGCATTCAGATATCTCAGGCTTTGCCAGTTAGCACCCCAATTTCTTGTCATGCTTTCCCACTTGTTCATTTTCGACCCTTTGATCCAAACTCCAGAAATCTCTCCTCCTCCACCTACGTTGCTTATAAGCACCAATTCAAAATAGTCTCTCCCGTTCATGCTAAATCTGATGCCTCCACTTCTTTTGCACCCAACTCTGCATAATACCAATACCAGTTAGCAAAAGTTTAAGACTTTTCACAAACACATAACATCATAAACATACTTCCTGTACAAAATTGGCACAATCCCAGCTTTGTACTTTGCTATTGTCTCGAATGCAGGTTGAGACATGTCAAAGTGTGGTCTTGGAGGATTACACCAACCACCATTGTCATTAGGGAGAGCATAGTTTGGGGGACAGAAATTGGTGGCAGTAATAGTGATGGAAGTGCCTCTAAGGCACCATTGAGGCACTTGGTTTGCGTCACAAACTATAGTATAACAACCACCACATGATTTTCCCTCATTAAACAAAACAGTGCTCAATGCAGCTGTTTTTATACCATAACCATCAGTGTTCAGATTTCCATACCCACATGCTCCTCCTGCCAATCAAAGTTAGTCGTCATTATTTGTTTGTTACACTTATGAAATGAAAAAACGAGACAAGAAAATGCATTTTAATTAATTACCCATTGTTCCTGAGGCATCACTTCCACCATAGAATGTTGCATGAGCTCGCAACCAAGCAGCTGATGCTACTCCAAGTTCTGTGGTGAATAGCACCAGAAACCATATGAGACCACTCACAATGAACTTTTCCATCTTCTCTTTCTCTAAAGACGAGAATTGTTTAATTTGATGCTCTTATGGCATATTCCTATGATCATTTATAGCAGCAGCAAGGACTTTTAGCCCATAGAAACAGCTAGCTGAAATTCAAATTGTTGGAAAAGAAATGTTGACCAACAAGTTTGTCTCCTCTTATCTTGAATTGAATATTCTCTATTAAATGTATTTATTAAGAAACTAAAAAAGATGACATGAATCCAAGAGTAGTGTGTAACGTGGATCTTTACAATGCTAAGTATAACAGGGTGTTATACCAATATAAATGAAAAAAAAAAAATCATCTTAAAATAAAGTACTTTCTAAAGTTAATGATAAATGATAATGAGCAGAAGGGAAGTAGAAGTGAGCAAAAGAGTGTAGTTTAAAATTAAAATTTTACTTTATTGTTCAAATTAAATTTCAAAAATGTTATCCAATGATTGGGTATAAGGTTTTTAACCGAATTGTGGTGATTAAGGAAATCCATGTCACAGATTGGATGATTTAAGATGTCCGTAGTACGAGAGTGGTACAGCACATGCAATTCCCACAAGCACACAACATGCATGATATTATAATGATAAATGGTATAAATTATAGGGCATTTCAATGATAGGTTATCAAAGAAACAGATAGAAGGTACTTCAGTTCCGTACTTATATGTATAATATATGAAAAGTCAATTGGAAGATGCAAATGAATGAAAGAAACTATGGGTATTATGGATGAATATTTAATTCTTTCATAGTTGTAGTAACATGCAATTCCTAACTACATGCCATCATCATATTTGTTTATATATATATCAAGAGATGGGGTCGCATGCAGCTTCATGGCTAGATGCCATGTATTACTGCACCCATCACATGGCACATGGCTTTTTGATTTATTAATTATTATTTTGGATCCATTTAAAAACCCCTTTCATTAAAAATAATCAATCTAAAAAATTGGTACATATACTTCACATTCATTTGATATTCCGTAGTATATAGAATCACCTCAAAAAATTAAATTTGTTCTTCATTTATTTTTTTATACAACTATTAGATCGTAACCCTGAGATAATTATCGTGTAATGAATCCCTGGTATAATAATGGTTTTGATCGATAATGTTTTTTTTTTTTTTTATATTTGTAACAAATTTCACATTTTATTTAATATTTGTATTAAATTATTGAAGTTACAAACAATAAATAGTTACAAAGATACTTTTTTAGATTTGTTGGATCATAGCATAT
>Ga0214542_1008122_pt1 | contig 17656 bp, 9 predicted proteins | sample CNSS1metaG_FD_160096 | JGI IMG/M metagenome (GOLD analysis project Ga0214542, IMG submission 160096) | Root nodule microbial communities from cowpea collected in UCLA plant growth center, Los Angeles, California, USA - CNSS1 | ecosystem: Host-associated > Plants > Roots > Nodule | place: USA... | reverse complement strand
ACTTGCATTTATTTAAAAAAAAAAAAAAACACCAAAGAATTTCAAAGAGCATGGTTTGATTAGTGACATAACGAATCCAAAGAAATGGGATATTTTCTTAAACACTCAGTTTTATTCAAGATAAACTTAAACTTACAAATATAAGATGATGGAAATACCCTAATAATTAAAATGAAGAAGAATGATAGGGTTTGATAGCTAAAAACTATTACTATAACATTAAAACACCATGTACAAGATTGTATCAACCCAAACTCTATATTAACATTAGTGAAAAAAAAAAAAAGTTATTTACTACACAATTTAACGTTTGACATGAAGAATCAGACATGAAAGATATGATGTGGAATTTTTGTAATTAAATATAATTTTTTTACTTAGGACATCTTAAGGTTAGACATAAATGTCTTTAGTTGTAATTTCCTTTGTTCAACTTTCTCTTTGTCATTTTCTTCGCTCTACTTTAGGTTATATAAAATAAGGGACAAATTCCTCTTCGAACTTATATAGAATAGTTAAGTTATTTTCTTGATTAGCTTAGTTTTATTTTTATGTTATATTATATTTCTTTATTACAAAATTTACTTAAAAAATTTATCGTGTTGATTTTTTTATTTTTTTTATTTCGAGTTTTGGTTTGACTCAAAACCAAATGATTTTTTTAAAAGAAATTCAAAATTTACGTTATAACGTCGAAATTGGAATTTAATGTAAAGTTAGTAAATAGCGAAAGATATAAATTGTCCTTTATGTGATAGTAATCAATAGAAAATAAATATTAATTGGTCTATAACTATATAACACGTTGATATTAAATCATAATTTACATGTGGCGATCCACATAAGATATGGAATCGCTGATAAAAGAACATAAGATATGGAATCTATCGACTGCATTAATTGAATTACCGACATAAAATAAAGTATATAATCTTTTTTGTCACGGATAACTTTTCTATAAGTTGGTTCATATGAAATTTTTAAATCGAGGTTGAACTAAAAAACATAAAGTAAAATATTATATATTTTATTTTCATAATCGATATTAATAATCAAATTTATTTCAATAATAAATAATATTTGCTCACTAAATTCCAACAATATTTTACTTAAATATTAGTTTAATTATTGGAGAGAACAAAATATTAAAACTTAGTACGTCATACAGAAAATTATATCAATAAATGTAAACATCATACATGTCAATGATTTACATTCCATAAACACGAAAATATGGGTATGATTCACATTCCAAAAATATGTTCATATGAGTATATATCTGTTTACTTTTTGTAAAGACCAACGTAGGGAGAAATTGTGCTTTAAGTTATTGGGCGTTGCTTTGAAGCCTTTTCAAAATAAGGGATTTTGGCACCCTTCCACGTAGATATAATAAAAACATGTTATGTGGTATACTTTAGTTAATACTCAAATTGGAGATGAAGAAATTTGGTGCCACCATCCACCTCCGCCTTCATTTTACAACTATACTATGTGATCTATCGTTCAATCCACATACTGTAGTTACAGGATGGTGATCAGGTGTTGACACCTAGTCTCTTCATAATTGCTTAATGCTTGAAAGAATGGTATTCAGGTTTGGCATGAAGTACACCTGGTTAATTCCTTTATTCAGTAAGCATGGTATAAGAAGAGTATCAACCACTTATTTTTATGCAAATCACTCTATGAATGTAGAAGAATCAGTGGTGGTTGTCTAATAGATAGAGCAAGAAAGCTAAGAGCAACAAGGGCAGTGATTGGCGCATGGGGACTCAGACCGGGGCGCAGCGTAACTAAGAGAGCCATTCCATTTAGGGCGAGACAGAAGACAGGACGCACTCTTTAGGTAGATAGAAGGCATTTCTCTATAAAAGTATATCTCTATCAAAAGTATATCTCTATCAAAAGAGTGAACGTGGTTTGACTCTCAACTAAAACAACATGTATATTTTCATTAGATTTATGTGAAAGGATAGTGAAGCACTTTCTATTAAAAGTACACCAAAGAGACACCCTAAGTTCTTTGGACTAATTTAATGTTCTTATATTTTTTCAAATAAAATGTTAATTTATTGAAAATGGTAAGTAGTTTTCATATAATAATTTTTAAAATAGTATGTTGTAAACCGTCCAGGGAAGGACCAACCTCGACATGGTCATTTTGGTCTCTACCTAAGAAAAATTTATTGTAAAATGACGAGTTTCATTAAAGATCTATCTGGGCTGAGAAAACCTTATAGGATATAGGTCGAGCTATAAGTAAAGAATATGACGAATTAGAGAGCTATTATGTGGACTTCATAATAGACCATGGTGGGCGGAGTAATGTTGTTAATTTGTAGTCACAAGTGCCATCAAGCAAGCTTCGTGGTGAATGTTTTGTTTTTTATTTAGTTATGATTTGATAATTTTATTATTTTTTATCCTTGTACAACTAAAATATTTTTGAGATTGTAAAACGACTTTATAATTCTTTACTTATAAATAAAATTGTTAACTTCTTTGGTCAAAGGACAAAACTATTTTGACTTTAGTGTTCTCTACTTCACTTAAGGTCAAGAAAGTTCTTCGTTTTTTTATCTTTGATAATTTGATAATTGATAATTTTATTACTTTTTATCTTTGTAAAACTAAAATATTTTCAAGATTTTTGAGATTGTAAAACGACTTTATAATTTTTTACTTATAAATAAAAATGCTAACTTCTTTAGTCAAAGGACAAAACTATTTTAACCTTAGTATTCTCTACTTCACTTAAGGTCAAAAAAGTTCTTCGTATTTTTGTCTTTGAAAAAAAAAACGTTTATTTTTTGGCAGGAACAATATCCATTAAAGATAAAATATTATAATTTATTAAGTTAAAACATTGTTTCAAATAACTTATGAACACTATTACTTTATGTTTGTTTCTAATAGTCATCTAAGGTTTTTTCACTCAAATAAAAGAAAATTTTTAATTTTTAATTCAATTTTAAGTGAGTTATCATTTATATATTTTTATAGTTTTTTATTTCAATATTTTTTTTATAAATAAAACATATTTATATATTTATATACTAAAGCACTTGAAATACTCCGATCCATATATAAAAATATATAAAAAGATATATACAATGATTCCTCAACATTAGGTCTCCATGGTGTATGATAAGACCTATACATTTGAAAAGAAAATATACTTGTCCATCCTTTTCAGTAATGACATTTTACATTTAACAATCATACAAAACATTTAACATTCAAACAATCATACAAAACAAGTGGACACTTTATTTTGTGGTGAGTTAGTGTAACATGCTAGACTAACCTGCTACTTCCTCTTCCATGTACTTCATACAGCCACAAATAAGTTTCAAAGAGAATGAATGATTAACACATTTGTGAGTTCACAGAACTTTCATCACTTCACACTGCACTGCATTACTTTCATTACAGTTGTTTCTTTTATGCAATCATAATTAAGTTTTTTTTCTTCTAAAAAAGAACCAAGTCAAGGATATAACTTCAAAAAAAAAAAAAAAAAAATACTATCTTGAAATTTAAATAATGATAGATAAAAAAGAACATTTTTATTTTTTTGTTAAGAAACCCACCACTAAAAGAACTGGAACAGTATAAGATAATAAGAAATTAAATAGTTCTACGTTAATAAACAAATTATTATTCGATTATTGAACAAGTTAATTAAAATGAGAAGTTAAATACACTATATTATACTATCCTTTTCATTCAATAGTTTTGAATTAAGGGAACATGCACATGCAGCTGGCTACAAACTTTAATAGTTTTGTTACAAAAATTTGATTCTTCTCACTTAAATAGTGTATTCGTCTTTATCACAATTCATATATATAAACATTTTTTAAACGTCACATGGATCCAGGTGCAATAGAACTTTCTTTAAATTGATTGTATATTGCAAATGGCAACCTAAGTTTTACTATTATAAAATCGCACTTTTATTCATTAATTGCATTAATTATGTTTTTGAAAAATTCTATCTGATTGCAAGGAAAATTGGTTGGTTAGCAAGGCCAATTAATTATAGAACAGTATGCCATATCAAACTGATATTATGTCAATTTGCATTAATAAGATAAATGGATTTAATGTAATGAAACATAAATGGTGCATTATTATTAAAAGAGTTAAATTGACGTTTTAAAAATAGGGTACAATTAAAATATATTGAGTAAAAGAAAACATTTTGAAGAGATTGTAATTAAAAGGATCGGTGCAAGAATAAGGGTGGAAATGATGCATGTGGGCAGTTCCAAGGTGGTAGGAGACAAAGTCTTATTCATATCACATGATTTGTTGCATAAATTATCATCATTTCTTCTTTTTCTGCGCCTTCGTTTCTCTGCAATGCCCACGCAGAGTCTGGAACATCTTCTTTAATGCTTTATTTTTAACTTCACCAAGATTATTACAATAAATAATATTTTTAACGTAAATCGAATTTTAAGCTCTAGATTGTTAGTTAGATTATGATAATATCATTTTTATAATAATTTCTATATATAGTGATACTAAAATCGTTTTGGTCATTGTCTACCTGTAAGAAACTTGACTTCTAGCGGGGTTCAGTATATCACATTCAGAATAAAAGAATAAAGGAATAATACATTATTTTATTTTTATATTAACATTAAAATCAATAAAATACTAATATTAAAATAAAATAATTTATTTTAATTTTTTTATATGTGTATTTATCATGCATGACAAGAACACATGTATTTATGTTTTCTACTTGAAAAATAATATTATGATTCTCATTTTTCACTTTCATATCTTATTTTCTGATCTGGTTTAGTGTGAATCATTGATTTTTTAAAAAAAAAAAAGATAGTGGCACATTAATCAATTATCCACACTAAATCATGTTAGGAAATAAAAGATGAGAGTGAAAAAAATGGAGTCATAGTATCATTTCTCCTTTTAATTTAGGTTAAATTACCCTTTTGGTCTTTTTATTTGTCATAAAATTTCATTTTGGTCATCGCGTTTTTCATTGTCTCAATTTGGTCCTCATTTTCTTCAAAATGACTCAATTTGGTTCTCACCGTTAACTTTGACCAGACGGGGTTAAGGTCAATGCCATGTGTCAATTTCTAGTTTTTTTGAATTTTTTTAATATTTTTTTTTATTTTTTTATTTTTTTTATTTTTTATTTTTGACACGTGTCATTTCACCGTTGTGCCACGTGTCAAAGTGACTCAATTTGGTTCCTATATTTATTTTTAGTTTCAATTTAGTCCCAATTTTTGTAAAAAATGAAGCAATATTGTCTCTCCTTAGATTGAGACTCAATTTAATCTTTGTATACAACTTATGATGATATTCTTAATAAAATTGAAATTTTTATTAAATATTTATAGAAATATTTTTAAATAATTTTTTTTTAGTTTTATTATTAAACAAAGTTAAACCCCAAACTTAATTTTAAAAATTAACAATTTTGTCATCATATATAAAGGCATCAAGTGTATCATATTATACAAACTTGGTAAAGATTAAAAGTCAAATAACTTGTCACACATAAATTTAGGAACTAAATTTCAAGTTCAAAACAAAATCAAAGTCTAATGTTTTGTGTAGAATTTAAAGTTAATTTAAAATATTTAATAAAAACGTTAATTTTAATAAGAATATCACCATAAAATTTATAAAAAAGTAAATTTAGTGTCAATTTTTGACACATGGCACGATTGTGAAGTGACACGTGTCAAAATAAAAAAAAATTTAAAAAATAAAAATAAAAAAAATATATATAAAAATAATCAAAAAAACCAGAAATTGACACGTGGCGTTGACTTTAACACTGTCTGGTCAAAGTTAACGGTGAGGACCAAATTGAGTCATTTTTAAGAAAATGAGGACCAAATTGAGACAACGAAAAATGCGAGGACCAAAATGAAATTTTATGACAAATAGAAGGACCAAAAGGATAATTTAACCTTTAATTTATGATGGATTTCTTAAAAAATTTCATCAAGAATTGAATAATAATAAACTTGAGTCAAATCCACGTAAGAAAATAATATATTCTGTAACCTAGAATTTCAAGGTAACGGATTTATTGATTTTATTTTATTTTAAGATGATCATCATTTACTGGTGCGAACTTAAATTCGTATTTGGATTATGAATTGAATAGGAAGTTTAGTTGATCAAAGATTTTAAAATAGGTAAGTAGTTCATCTCCTATTAAGAATTTTTGACTTTTTTTCATAGGGTGTTTTATAAAGGGAAGATGTTGTTGCGTAAGATTTGATATTTGGAAATCCATTGGTAGCTGATTTCTTGATAGTGCTAAAGGAAGGTTTTGCCAATTGACACATTACCTTTAAGTAAAAGGGTTAATGCTAGTTTATTCAGCTGTATACTCTTTAGATGCGACAAGAACGTGCATTTATGTAAAACTGGATTGTTTAAATATTCATATGCTTGTTAAGGAATTGAGCATGTTCTTTGCAATTAGTGTTTGCAAGTGTTTGAGAGAGGAAGAAAACAAAATCAATTATACTCTATGAAGTTGTCTTGGAAAAAATATTTCTTAATTATAGAGGATAAGGGCACTTAATTAAAATGAGATCGTTGAAGCAATTGATAGTGATAAGTATATTTTGTAAGTAATTGCATTATAAATAATTGATATAAGTTTGGTGATGTTTGTTTATATTGTTAGTGAAAGTCACGTCGCGTGGTTCCTTCCTGCAGAAACTGAGAATCCCATGCTACGAGATAATGGAAGAGAAAAGAAGAAATGACAAGGATAGGAAATGAATGATTTTGTAAGAGGACTTTCGTGCACTCAACCCATTACCTCAGTGGATCATGTTAGGTACCGTGTGTGCGCCAGATCCTATCCTATTAACGCAAAATTAAATTTAAAACTCGGAAAAACAAAGTCACAAACAATTTTCGAGAACACATGTTCTTTTTAGATCCAACATTTCACTAATTAAATCAAAAATTATAACTATTAATCAGGATATAATTTTTTATTTAAAAATAAAACAGTCTAATATTATGATTCACGAAACAATTGATGTCATTTACAATAATCTCTCAACAATTATTTTACTTAAAATCTGTGACTTGATCCATTCAGTTTTATCATATAACAATATAACAATTGTGTAACTTGCAACAATTTTCTCATTAATAATTATTCACCATCAATCAAACTTGTGACCAATTTTATCCCGCTGTTAACTTGCAACACTGAAGCTAGCACACAAGTTTCATCCCGCTGTTAACATTAATTAACAAAAGAGACCAATTTTACAGTTAGAAAAAATCAGTGAAAGAGTCATGTTAGATTTTCAGAATGTTCCGTAATCAGTGAAAAAATTGTTTATACATTGTAAATGTAATAATCTATTTGAAGTAGAAATCCATACATCATATGACTCTATCGTTCGACATTCTAAATGATCCTAACAAAAATAAACTTTGGTATTATAAAGTATAAGAAAAATTAAAAGTAGTGAAAGGTAGTGTTAATGGAAGTAAAAGTTGTTTTTGTGTGAAAGTATTATTATCCTGTGTGAGTATTGTTTTTTCATGAGTATGCAGTGATCAACTCTTCCACATTAATTTTTTATTGAATATTTTTTAGAAGACATACAAGAAGATCATCATTACATTTAAGATTTAGAAGTTTCTGAGTATAATAAGAAGAATAATTTTAATCTACCGTAGGATCAAGATGATAAATTATTGAAGGAATAAAGAGTTTGAGCACCACTATCGAATATCTTACATTGAAAAAGTTGTTATGAATGTATAAGAAAATATGCATTTAATAATTCTTCTATCATTATCAAACTTTTAAGAAGTTGTTAAAAAAGCACTTCATATGTGTTTTAGTTAAAGGTGGAGAAATTTTTGATCACAAAATCCATTTATTGAAATTGTTGAATAGGCAACTTTTTTGAGTGCATATGAAAAGTACACCCGTGACAACTTATCTTCATGAAAGTCCATTGCGAGAAATACTCCATATTTATATAAAAGACTAACTTTGTACCTTATTTTTGACACACTTTGGAAAGAGGAAAATTAATTATTCATGGTGAAGTCTCTAAACAATAAATACTTACAAATATTACAAATGTCCCAGCTAGAACTATGATGACATGACAAAGATCATTTTGAAATAATGCGATTGTCACCAATATTTACTTCTTCTTTTTTAAATATCGAAAAAAAAAATTTGAAAAAAAAAATTATATGTGAAACCAAATTTTATATCCAAAGTAGTTTACGTACTATACATTTGCCCAAATACTTTATTATTTATATAATATAGTCTTTTTAATAAATGATAAAATCAATTATATGTTTTTTATTATTAACAAAAGAGAAACTATGTTTTTTATTGTTTTAGGTCGATAGAGATGAAAAAAAAGAATAGAATTATCTAAATTTTTATAGCATTTGTTTGGAAGTAAGTCTATATAGTTCTATTCTAATATAATAGCCTATGTTATTGTTAAAATTGTTATGTGTGTGTGTGTATTAATTATAAGATGGTTTGTAGACGTTAGAAAGTTTAATATAAATAGATAACTAGTTAAGCGGAAAAAAAAATGTCTTAACGTGAAACTATTATATCTAATCTGTTAATAAGTGTAGATACATCCCTTGTAACATTCAAACGGTGAGAAATAGAAAATATTATATAAAAACATTAAAACAAGAAATACGAAATATTATATAAACAGCTGAAAAATACTCACCTTAAAAAATTATTTATAATCTCTACGAAAAAAGGAGAAATTTTTGTGAAAGTGAAGCTTTTCTTCAAGAGGAAAAAGGAAAGAAGGACTTTTCTTCCTGAACTCCCATAATCTTTAAATGAACATATAATTTTATAATAACTATTTTACCTTTTTTAGAAATGTGTATTCCGGATTCGCTATTAAAGAAATCTTATCGAGCAATTTTATTTTTTTTCAGAATATGATTTTTAGAACAGAGCTTTTGGAAACAGGGTTTCTTGAGTAATTTTTCAAGAACATATTAAATGCATTTGAAAACAAAAATTTTAAAATATATGAGATGTTTTTTAAAATTATTTTTCTAGAAAGTTCTCCCCAAAACATATATGAGATACATTATAAAATAAAATTTCTTGTTTTCAAAATATATATGATATCTTTCCGAGCAAAGTTTCGAGAACAAGCGTTCGAATAATTTAACTTGAAGTGCAGAAGTGCATGTAGTAATCATTAGGCGCAGGAAGAAAAAGGTAATAACTAAGCTAATCATGGTGGGCAGCGATGAGCCCATTACAATCCATCCCAACACAATTTTACGGCAATTGCTTCTTGTATCCCATCAATTTCTACTTCCACCCCATCATTTTTGAAATTTCACTTTTACCATTGATTGATTTATATAAAAGTTTTCTCCTTCCCAGAGACAGTGGTGACTGGTTTATTGTATGTTCTTGTGGTGGTTTATCGGGAAGCTTTGTTAGAGATGCGTAATGAGTTAAGGTCTCTCTGAAAATTAAAATTCGAAAATAAATTTCCGAAAAGTGTGATCCGGAATAGATAGATATATGGGAGGTGAGAAATGATTTCCGGATTCTTCCGAAAGAATAGTATGGTTTGGGAAAAATCAAACCAAAAATAATTGAGGTTATTATGCTTCCGGTAAATAAATTGCATATTGTATTGTTAAATATGTATTTTGGAAAAAAAAATCGGAAGTATAGGCGTGATTTCTGGAAAAGTTATTTTAACAGGTAGATATATTTTTAATGCATCAGTTATATTTAAAATATTAAATAAATTTGCAAAATTTATTTAAAATAATTAAATTTATACATTTATAAAAATTATAGTCTAAATTAATTTAAAGTTTTAAAGAAAATTACTTCCAATTTTTTTCAAAAGTTGAGTAATTAAAAATATATTTAAAGAAATATTCATTCCAAAATTTCTTATTCAGAAGTAAAGTTAACAATTTTGAAATATATTTGTGCACATACATATTGGAATTGTAATAGACGGTAAGCAAGAAGGGAGAATATGTGCAATCCATAGATGTTGAAGCTAAAAGTGGATGTTGAGTTCAAATCCAAATACCTCTAAAACATATGATTATTGCTGCAAAATATGGGTTAACGTGAACGATTTTTTAACCGTTATTGCAAACTATGTAATTTTTTTTAATTTTATTTTAGTTTAATTCTCAGAAAAAATAAAATATATTTACAACATAGATATTCTGATAACTTTGCGAACAAGATAATGACAAATTAAATAGTCATGTTTATTGTAATTTGGATAATCCATGTCGTTAATTTTCTTTCCCAATTTCTTTTCTATCCTTTTATTTTTCAGCAATTTACATTTTTTCATTTTAAGTTTCTTCTTTCGGGTTCACTCCAATCATCTTCATTTTTGTCATTTCTCTTAACTACATTTAATTCTTATTTGCACCATTCCATTGTTATCTAAAAACACACAAAAAATACGATTATTGAAATGAAATGCATGATTTTTTCATTAATATTCACATAAAAAGATAATCAATGAATTAAATATATTTGTGGAAATTATTCACAACATAAACGAGTTATAGATCAACTTTGTGTTAATTACGGAAAATTGAATTAAAACACTATAATTTAGATTAAAAAACAATTATTTGTAAGTTCAACCGAAAAAGAATTCACGTCAAGTTAATTTGATTCACCAATAATATATTTAATTTGGCTCATCAGAAACATATCGAACAATATTAAACCAAAATCCTCGAAAAAACATTATCATAATTTATAAATAACGCATGAACATTAAGATTTTTTTTTAATAATAATGTTCCCTAATTTACTTGCAACGAGTAATAGATACATGGATCACGTATAAGGGATCTCACACCATGATATTTGTCATAACACTATCACACAACACATGCTTTTATCTGATAACATTAACAAATAATCATATGTAAATCTTTGTTTTACCCGACACTCCTCTGTTTCTTCAAATATTATTTTGACCTCCTCTCAAATTTGTCAAATAATAAAATTCATACAATAATTTTATCCAGTCATGAAATTGCAACAACAACATAGCTCAGGAACAATGTCCAACCAACAAATCATACACATGACTGGGAAACTAAGAAGACAAAAACAACATAATAGAAAAATATGACAGCAAAAAACAAAATCATGTCTGAAATATTTACCTACTACAGTACCTTCATCTTCCACGGGCTTCAAAATGGAAAACTCTTCCAAGTAACAATAGTTATAAGTTTAGAAACTCATGTTTAATAAACAAAGCAATAAATAGTTAAGTTTAGGAACATTATCAGTTTATCATCACTCAGAACACACCATTAACATCAACCACACCATAACCTTAAACTGGTTTAGTTTAGTTTAGTTTCACCCTGTGTTGTTCGAAAAACTGGTACAGATAGATTATGCTATGATTGTTGAGCATTAATTAAGGCGAATCTCATCCAATCTACTTTTATCATTTAACCGTGACCTCTGCTGAAATTGGAAGTAATCCTGGTATTTCATGCTTTCGAACAATGGTTTTTCCTTCTCCACTAGCTCCGCCAGAGGCCCAATTTCCTTATCTAGCGCAGGTCCATTCGCCAACACAACACTAATCCTAGTCTCTTCGTTGTTCAGGATTGCTCGGTGCAACACGCTCTCGTACCTCCCGTTACTCATAACCTATATTCCAAGGATTTCATACTTTAATTACATCAAACCAAATACAACATTTCTACAACATCACTAAAAGTATGCTTTTTGAAGATGTTTAACATGGCATACCTCGAGTTGATCTGAAAGCAAGACGGTTATGGAGTTAGGAAGAGGATTCACTTTGACCCATTTGCCATGGTGCTTAACCTGAAGCCCTCCGATTCCATTCTGCGTCAGCAAGGTCAATAAGCCTATGTCGGAATGTGGAGGCAACCCTAGAGCAAGGTGTGGTTGTGGACATGGTGGATACAGGTTAACAACGAAGAGTTGATGCCCAGAGTCAAACTCGGTGGACTCAACAATGGAATTGGATCCTAATCCCAGACTCTCCGATATTCCTTCTAGCAACTTCCTAGCCAATCCTCTGATTTTCTGGCTATACTCATAAGCAACCTCCCTACAGTAACAGCAGCAAAAAGCTCAAGAACACAGTGCATAACATAATGTTAGAAAGTTTCACATCGATCAGAATTAGTTCAATTACCTGTAACCGGGTGGTTTGTGGGGGAAGTTGAATTGAGGAAACGTGGTGGCCTTGAGATAATCTCTCCAATAGTGAACCTGCTCTACTTGAGGACAAAAGCTGGTGCCATGTCTGATGGGTTGAAAAGGGCTCTTGTTGTCACCATACTCATTCTTTTCCTCTATCGGCAAATCATGAAACTCGCGGGATTTTTTCATCAACTTCTCCACCAGGTTCTCGGGAATTCCATGATTTGTGAGCTGAGTGAGAGTGATAATGAATAAGATTACTGAGTTGGGAGTTTTTGTAATAAGATTTAGAAAGAGAAAGTTTCCGAGTTTCTTACCATGAAGACACCCCACTCAGCACAGGCCTCGCCGAGTAGGTGCACCGCTTTGGCGTGAGTCTGAGGGTGGTGCGAAGCGAGGTGAGAAAAATCAATGACTGGGATGGAAGATGCAAGGTTTTCTGCAACATCATCATCATCATCGTGGATTTGTGAGATGGAGTGGTAGGTGGAAGGGATGAGAGAAAAATCTCCGTTTGATTTTGCAAATTCTTTGATGCTGAAAATGTTAGGTTCTGGTTGTGATGATGAGGGAATGGAAGCAGCCGAGGCCATGGATCTTTTTGTGAGTCTTGAACAATGTCACAAAATTTTTGGATGTTCATTCTTATCTGGTAATACAAATCCACAAAACGAAAAATAATAAACATAAATGTTAAATAGCTTCATCAAAATGTTATCAGTTATTTTTTTAAATTTTATATAAATTTAATAGTAATATTTAAATTAATATTAAAAAAAATATATTAAATAATATAAATAATTCAAATACTATTTATTATAAAATGAGTTTTGAAACGTCACGTAAACTTAAAGGAAAAATATGAAAAAGGTTCAAGTATATCAAAATAACATTCCATTAAGTAATTGTCGAGAACGTGAGATATTGAAATTCTTGTAAGATCTATTTCAATCTATTTTAAGTGGATCTTATTATATTGTATCATTTTAATTTTGTTTTATTAATTATATTTTTAAATAGTAATAGGTTTCTGTAAAATTAAATTTTTATAGTTGTTGATTTATACTTTTTTATTTTGTAATTTAAAAAATTAATTGAATTAATTAAATTACATATAATTAAAAAATATAATTTGCTGTATATGGATTGGAGTATCAAATATTCCATTATATTTATAAATACTTATCCTATACTATAAAAACAAATATAATTTAAAAAATAAAAAAATTGATAGCGAAGAACTTTATCGTACCATATCAATGTATTTTAATTAATTTTAATTTATAAAATTTAAATCTTAAATGCTTATGATTTTAACTAAAATCATACGTGGAAATACCTAAAGTGAAGAAAACTTAAAATACTGACATAAAAATAGTGGTATTATTAAAGAGAAATGTTTTTTACACTTATTATAACCATTTGACACTCACTTTAAAGATATATAATCATTTAAAAAGGTGAAAATTAGTATTAATAAAGAAGAAAAGAAATAAAAAATAAAAAGTAAATATAAGATGAGTGTAAAAGATTGACAAAGTAATGAAACTCATTATTAAATCATGTTGTGTAATGTATAATTCAGCTAAATAAATATCTATGAAATATAAAAAAACAAAAAAAAATAGTAACAAAATTCTTAATGAATAAAAATATAAAGTATAGTAAGTGTTCAAAAGGTTGAAAAACAAATAAATACAATAGAAAGAGAAAAAGTGAGTGGTATTATTAAAGAGAAATGTTTTTTTACACTTATTATAACAATTTGACACTCACTCTTAAAGATATATAATCATTTAAAAAGGTGAAAATCAGTGTTAATAAAGAAGAAGAGAAATAAAGAATAAAAAGTAAATATAAGATGAGTGTAAAAGATTGACAAAGTAATGAAACCCATTATTAGATCATGTTGTGTAATGTATAATTCAGCTAAATAAATATCTATGAAATATAAAAAAAAAAAAAAAAAAAAAAAAAAAAAAAAAAACTTAAAAAAAAAAAAAAAAAAAAAAAAAGTAACAAAATTCTTAATGAATAAAAATATAAAGCATAGTAAGCGTTCAAAAGGTTGAAAAACAAATAAAAACAACAGAAAGAGAAAAATGGAGTTGCGGGGAATCGAACCCCGTGCCTCTCGCATGCGAAGCGAGCGCTCTACCATATGAGCTACAACCCCGTTGATGTTTTTAACCCACTTTCTTATTAAGTTACTAATACATCATGAATAAGACTTCTCCACACAATCTAACACAGCATGACAATTGTTTTCATTTTAGTTTCTTTGTAATACATTTTTTTTTTCTGTGAATACCTACTATTTTTAAATATTTTATATTTTAGTTAAAAACTAAACACTAATTTTAATATACTGAAATTCTTTAAATAATTTACTCTTCTCAACAAATGTTTCTTTGTACAAAAAATCAAATCAAATGAAAATTCTTATGTTATTTTTTATTATAAGTTTTATTTTAATTTTTAACATGAAAATGTGATTAAGTGATCAAAATTTGTAAGTTCTTTATATGAAATAGAAGCATATAAATCAATTATTAAATATTATGGACTCTATCAAATGGTTTATCGTCTTTATGAAACGTCCAATGAGTCTTGGTGTGTGTTTGGAGTATAACTCATTCTTAGCAGCACATCATGATTTAAGATTAAATACTATGTTTTTTATAATGTAAATAAAATTTACTCAAAAACAATTATTTGCTATAAATTGTTGTCATATAAAATAAATCATATATATATATATATATATATATATTAAAATACAAATATTAAACTTGTAGTTTTAATAAAACAATACTAAAATATGTAAAAAAAGTTAGTTGATAAACAAGAGAAAAATATTAGTTTATTTATATAAAAATATAAAAAAAATTAAGACCATTACCAACATGTGAATAAATATATTTTAAGGCACTAAATAAACAGTGGTTTAAATGTTAAGATTGGAATTCAATGGTTAAATGTTTGATTAATATAATAATAATATTTTAAATGTTAATATATATATATATATATATATAGTCATTTTTAATTTTACTTTTAAATAAATAATTGTTTTTTTAAATTAAAATATTTATTTTTATATTTTTTTATATATAAAAAACTACCTCGTGCTTATGTATATTTTTTTTTCTTCTTTACCTTTAATAAATAACTGTTTTTTAAATTAAAATACGTGTTTGATTATTTTTAAATTAACCGTTTTATTAGATTTAATTGTTTTTTATTTAATTATTCTTTAATAATCATTTTTTAATAAAAATATTAACAAAATAAAAAAAATATTTAAAACAAAATTTTATAAAATATTTATATTTATTTTCAAAGTAAAACAAAGTAAAAATGTGCATCTGTTTTCTTGAATATACTTAAACATAATATAATCCAAGGTCTCACGAAACTAAATATATCTAAACTCATGAAATTAATAAGATAGTGAGATTCAACATTTTCTTAATCTCATTAAATATATTATTAATATTATTATTATATGTTGTTTTCTTTGAAAGCTAAAAAAAATGTAATTTGCTAAAACAAAGACAAAATGTTGGATAAAGATTATCAGCACAGCATCGTAAGTAGTAAAACGAGAGATTTAAAAATGGTTTCCAATAAATTATTTACATCATGCAAATCAAAGAAATCATACCAAATATATCTAAATATGAAAATTGTTTTATCTTTTAAAAGACAAGTTGGTAAAATTTATTAAATGACATTTAACACATATTTATAATTTTTTTTATCTTTGAAAAACTCAAACCAAGTCACTATAAAGGATTTACAATGTCTAAAATAATTTTCAAACATGGTTAGGGTTTACTATAATGAAAGTGTATTGCTTACATTGATTATCGTTATTTGTACTAAGGTAAACATAGACATTATCGCGTCTGTGTGTGTACGGTTTATGATTTAGGATTTAGGGTCTAGGAAAGAATAATTATTGATAATTAAAGAAGAAGAGAAGAAATATAAACATCCGAGATTTTATACAAAAGTTATAGAAGTATAATAAATTATTATATTTAAAGGATAAAATTAGTATTTTGAAATGTGGACACAAAAATGAAATCCCTTTATATATTGTTATAGATATCTCTCGAAGTCGATATGAAAGTTCATACATGTATATTATAGATTCTCAGATAAGTAAACAGAGTTTATATAATGAACCAAATTGGAACCTTTATATATTTTATACATAAATATTAACACATATCTTTTTGTGGTGGTGTGATTTGGAAGAGAAATATCAAATATACACGCACAATAAATTTAACTTACAACAGGATTATTAATCACACTATTTTTTAATCTGAACACTATTTGAAAGAAGATATGAAAATTTAAAATCCTGAAATTTTTTTGATATTTTAAGTGACAAAGTGTTAAAAGTGTTGATCATTGTTTACCAAAATATATAATTTGTATTAGGTTTAATAACTAATTTAGTTCTCTAATTTCATTCGAAGTTTTAAAAAGATTTTTATTTGTTCAATTTAGTCTTCTAATTTTTTAAAAATCTCAATTTAGTCATTTATGTTAAATTGACGTTAACGCCGTATTCATACAGTATCACGTGTCATGATATTGTCACACACGACAGTGTTTGTTTTCAATTTAGTTTATTTATTTATAATTTTGATCCAATATGGTGCTCTCTTTATTTAAAATTAAGCAATTTGGTCTTTCTCCCATTTGAGACCAAGTTTGTAATTAAACTTAATTACAATTTATATAAACATGTTAAATTATTTTTTAAACATTTATATATCAAATTATTCACCTACATATTTCTTTTTTACATAAGAAATTTCTATTTAAACTTATAATTTTTTTAAATATTAAAAAATGTAAATGTAAAGTGACACTTGTAATTTTTAAATGTTCAATGTGACAAATATTTTTAACGTGACAAGTGTCACTTTATATTTACATTTTTAATATTTTTAAAATATTATAAATTTAAATGAGATTATTTTTATGTAAAAATATAAAAATAAAATAATTTGAATATTTAGATGGAGTGATTTGATATATAATTTTTTTTTCAAAGATTTAATATGTATATATAAATTGTAATTAAGTTTAATTATTAATTTGGTTTCAAATTTGAGAGGGACCAAATTGTTCCATTTAAAAAAAAAAGAACTTAGATCAAAATTATAAATAAAGAGACAAAATTGAAAACAAACATAATCAATTGTACAAAACGTTAATGTCAATTTAACTAAATTGAACATTTTTAACATATTGAAAGACTAGATCAAACAAATAAAAAATTAAGAATCTTTATAAAAATTCAAATAAAATTAGATGATCATATTAAATATCAAACATTTTGTATTACGCCATAGAATTATCTGATGAATGGAAAAATCATCT
>Ga0214542_1008116_pt1 | contig 17664 bp, 9 predicted proteins | sample CNSS1metaG_FD_160096 | JGI IMG/M metagenome (GOLD analysis project Ga0214542, IMG submission 160096) | Root nodule microbial communities from cowpea collected in UCLA plant growth center, Los Angeles, California, USA - CNSS1 | ecosystem: Host-associated > Plants > Roots > Nodule | place: USA... | reverse complement strand
AAGACTCTATGGAAAGTACTTGACAAACATCTTCAAGTCTTAAATCATGCATACACCAAGAAAGATCATAACCAAGTTAAAGCATGAAACTAATTAGCCAATATCACCCAATTCTCAAGTATGAAAACTAGTACCATAACATCTAGTGAAAAACACACTTTTAGTTCACCAAGGAGCAAGGTTGCTCTCGGTTTTTAGGCAAAAATTGGTGCAAAATTTTCTCCTTTCATAACTAGTTTCATAAAATGGTGAGAAAGAGTTTTAGGTGGCTTGGACACTTAGTTCCTCAAGTTTTAGGCCAAAATCAATTTCATGGAGCATACATCAAGCAAGACATAAAGTGAAAACAAGATTCAAACACTTCGAAAGAAAAGAATAAAAAAACTTCAAGTTAACATATGACATATGACTCAAGCAAAAGTTAGGTACATTTAAAGACTCAACATGCCATACACAAAGACACAAACATGTAGCTATCATGTATTTAAACTCATGGATTTGAGGCTCAAAGACTAAGCATCCAAAGACATGTTATCCAACCACATTTATGAGCTTAAAGGGGTGCAAAAATCGTAGCCACAACAAAACCTGAAAACGCTGATACATTCATGAGCTCACTAATTTGATCATAACTTTCTCCACATAACTCCAAATGCGTTGGTTCTTTTTTTTCTTTCTGGAAACTAGACTCAAAGAGCTTTCTTTTGAAACCAAAACCGTAATTTTTGAACCGCTGAGCTGGTGCAGTTTAATGTTTTAAAATCGTCAAGTTTTCTGCTAACACTGTTTTTGTGTGTCATGGAAGTGGATTTGAACCATACCAAGATAGCTACAACTAGACAAGGTTAGTACATGAAAAAAACCATATTCAAGATAACCTAGGCTCTAGATACCAAATGATGAAGGGTTATCTTGTTTCTTTTTAAGATTATTGAATATGGTGTGAGTTGATTAAGAAAGCTAAGTGAAATCTCCACTGGACATTAAGATAGCAATTTATCTAGATGTGAAGGTTCCTTTCACAAAGCTCAAGAGAAGAAGATGATGGATTGATTGAAAACGAAAAGGAAATGGAAAGCACATAAACGATAGAAAACCAAGAACAATTAAAGGAAGAAGAAAACATAAAATGGAAAGGAAAGAAATGGTAAAAATGTGAGAAGCACGCCACTACAAGGCTAGGCTAGAAGCCATGACAACCTTGAAGATGAGTGGATTTGTGCCGCCACTTGCTATGAAAGATAAGGCTTAAAAGTATTTACTCCTTAGGGAGGAAACTCTCACATATGGTTGAGACACAAGAGTGTTTTTACTTCAAAATGTTCAACCCTTTTACATGTCTAGGAGCACCCCTTATATAGAAGAGTTTAGGGGCCTCTAAGCAAATAAAAGGTACCTAAGGATGTCTCTACAAAAACCTAACCCTAGCTTGTAGAAACTAGGTCAATTAAGGTTACAAAAATGAGAGACAAAAGAGCCAACTATGGTGTGTGCAAGGCTAATTTCGTTCTAGCACAAAAGGAGACAAAGAATGTGTCTCATATGTCTCCAAAAAGTGTCCAAAGTGTTGGAGACAAAGAATGTGTCTCATATGCCCAATCACCATGCGCCACCTAGCATTGCTTTCTTACTCCTAATTAACCTACAAAGCAAATAAACATAGATTAGCTTGTTGGCTTAAGTCAAGTCAACTATAGTCAACAAGTCAAACCTAGTCAAAGGTCAACAAGTCAACTAAAGTTGATTCAACTAAGTCAACTTAAGGAATAAAAAATAACAAACACAAATGAAAGGGATGAAGGATTAATGAACTTCCTTTCTAAACATGCTTAGTCTTCTTAAGCATGTGCCTTCATCCTTGGTTGGGGTCAATCCTTCATCACCCTAGGATGCCAAATAGGATTTTTCGTTAAATTGATTACAAATTATTATCATAAAGGATAGGCATTTTACTCTTGTGAATGTTGTAGTCTTCCAATTGATTCTTTATCCATAAGATTTGATAACAACACTTGAAAACTGGTATATGCTCTCCTTCAACAGTTATAAGGCAATTGTGACTTGCTTTTTACTACACTGTGAGACTAAATTCCTTGCAATGAAGTGACATCCTATGATAGTTAATGACTGTTTCACAAAAACTATTTCCCAACAAGAGTACTGGTACGTAGTAGTATCAACAAGTGTCGTATCCACAAGGATTTAGCAAGTATTTTGGTAGTTAGATTTTTGGTTTTTTGTTTGCAATAGAGAGTGCAAGTAGAAATAAATAGTAATTATTAGATAGATTGAGTGGAGTAGGGACTATGAATTGATTTCATCTCATCTTTTTCTATTACACCACTACCATCTTGTTTACTTAGCAAATCATTCAATGTCTTGGGAGTACTTTTTCTATGTAGATCTAGGTTCATCCTTAATACACTAGAACCTAAGGACTTCAAACCCAGTGTGATTTCTCAACTCCTGGTAGAATGAATCCTTGCTTTAATGTGCAAAACTCTTTCCTCCAGCATCCCCTCTGTAAGACTCAAGAAAATTAAGTAAATAAATAAATATTTATTTAATAATTGTAAGGGAAGGAATATATAAAGTAATTAGTGTAGAGAACTATGACAAAGGAGCAATGGTAGCTTGAGGGGTTAGACACGCTTGGTGCATTTAAGGGAGGGCTTGGGTTCAAGCCTTACGTATGTCATTAATGTTATGTTTTAATTATTTAATTTATTGTGGGCGCATATATGAACATGTGCCATGATGTTATGACTATATGTGTGCATGATATGTCAAGAAACATCTATAGGCTGATTCTTCTTTATTATTATTATTATCTTATTATTATTATTACTATTAGGATTATTATAATTTTTATATTTATTATTATTATTATTTATATATTATTATTACTAGTTATTATTATTATTATTATTATTATTATTATTATTATTTTATTTACTATTATTATTAATATTTTGTTATTATTATTTTATTTTATTTTATTATTATTATTATCATTATTATTATTATTATTACTATTATTATTATTATTTATATTATTATTATTATTTATATATTATTATTAGTTATTATTATTTTTATTTTTATTATTATCACTATTATTATTATTATTTTATTTTACCATTATTATTAATATTTTATTATTATTCTATTTTATTATTTTTATTATTATTTTTATTATTATTATTATTTTTATTTTATTTTATTTTACTATTATTTTATTATTATTTTATTATTGTTGTTATTATTATCATTTTTTTATTTATTTTATTTTTTTATGATTTTATTATCATTATTATCTCTTTTTATTATTGCTTTATTTTGTTATTATTTTTATTATTTTAATATTATTGTTTTAATTTATTGGTATTATTATTTTATTATTATTGTTTCATTTTATTTTATTTTATTATTGTTTTCATTATTTTTATTTTATTATTATTTTTATTATTATCATTTTTTATTTTATTTATGATTTTATTATCATTATTATTGTTTTATTGCCCGTGCGATATTTTGGGACAATGGTTATGTATTCTTCCTGCATTTGTATATTGTTTGGTTGTTCAGGATTGTGTTAAACTATGATCCAATCATGTCATTATGATTGGATAAGCATATTTCATGTTATGGATTGTATGTATAGTGCTTGGGGTTCTTTGGAACTTGCTTCAAAGTGCCAAAAACTAGTAGTAGTGACGCTACTGGTGTGGCGCCTAGCGGCTTGAGGTGTGCTACTTGGCGGCTTGGGGTGTGCTGCCAAGTGATAAGGAAAAACCAAAGAAGCTTGGAATGCATGGCGCCCGATGGAAAATGTGACCCCGCCAGGTAGAAATTATCTGGTAGAGGCTCTGGAAAGCGTATGGCACCTAGCGGCGTGAGGTGTCTGCTAGGCGGTCTGGATCCAATTTCCGCCTAGTGACGCGAGAGGTACGCCAGGCGGTTTTGTGTGCAAAGTTGGATCGCGATGAGGATTCCTGCACCGCTTTGGATGGAGGTCATGAGGCCATGCTTTGCTAGGGGCCCAGTTACGAGTGTTACTTGTATTTGGGTAACACATGGCCACTCAAGGTTGTAGCCTGGTGGTTTTGGAAGTCCAGTGGAGTGTGCGAGATCGTGGCTCGTACGAAGAGGTTTCAGAAAATTGCCCTCTTCAGTGTAATTGATTGAGTTTGGTAGTCTGGGGAGAACTACGAAATGTGATTCGTTTTGGGGAACTCCAGTTGGTGTCGCAAATTGTGGTCGTGGCAATTTATTCCCGCGTATGGACTATTAGGTAGTGGCCTGTAGTCGGAGGGGCAAGTAGACACTCGTGCATCAAAGATCGATCAGTGTACTCATCAAAGGGTGTAAAATCAAGATGCGTCCAATATAAGGTTTGGGAGTTGAGGATTGGGGTGCTAACCTGGGTCATAGTTTGAATTGCTTTATTACTTATGTTGTAATTATCTTTCTTGTATTTGAGCTCACCTTATCTGTGTGTGTTTGGCGATGATAATGTAACTTGTTAATGGCAGCAGATGTGGATGCAGGTGAACACGTGGATGCTTAGATTCGGAGTGGGGCCATCTATGAGAGTTTTTACTAGTTTTCTTCATGAACTCTTTTGTAATGAATATTATGAACAATTAATCTTTGTAAAAATTGAACGCTGTATGGATTTTATAATTGGCGGGTTGAAATAAAGTTTTAAATTTTCCCATGTTTTGGGAAAAGGAATTATCATAAATGCGATTTTATACTTATATCCCTATTTTAATTATTTAAATTAGTAATATTTGGTCGGGATGTTACACCCTCAGCTACTGAATCAGCATTAGTAGAGGTATGATGATTAATTGGACCTTAGTTTGAGATTAGTCTTTCAGCTCAATCCCCAACCAGTGAAATAAGATGACTCGTCAATTAATCCATACAAGTTGAGACCAGTCTTCCAACTTAAATCAAACCCATGAAATAAGATGAGTGATCAAGTCATCATTAAGCATAAATCAAACCACAAACAATTGAATGAAAGAAAAGATAAAAACCCAAGAAATAGAAGTGAATAAAATTTGAATTCATTACATGAAACTTAGACACGAGGGAGTTTAACTACTCATAGAATATTACAATGTAATTCCAGTAGCATTTACACATAAGATCTACACTAAAAGCATCTCCTCGTGCCTTATAGACCCTATTTTATCCTACTGCTACATTGTAGAGCCTCCACTCAATGCTTGAAATGAGAACCCAAGGTCTTTATTTATAGAAATTTTTGGGCGGTGCTCAACCCAACTTTTGGGGCTCAACCATGTATTGCTTTAAGTGCTAAGCACATTTTCTTATGACTCAGTCATGCACCGCCTTAAGTGTTGAGCACGTTATCTTGTGACTCAATCATGCACCGCCTTAAGTGTTGAGCACGTTATCTTGTGGCTCAATCATGCACCGCCTTAATTGCTTATCACATTCTCTTGTGGCTCAGTCATGCACCACCTTAAGTGCTGAGCATATATCTCATGGCTTAGTCATGATCTGCCTTAGGTTTTGAGCACCATTTTGTTGTGGCTCATATCCAAAAGTCATATTTTGGATCCTTTCTTGACTACCTTACTAGAGCTCAGCCGTGAATTTTGGGGCTCAGCTGCATCATTTTTAATTCTTCGAGAAATTGCTGCAAAATCATCAAAATTCATCAATTTCTTATTTTTCTTCTTTAGTGACTCATTCTGTAATTATAAGCTAAAATGGGTTGTTTACTTACAAAATATGATCAATTAAAGCATGATAAGTGTCAAGTTATATAGAAAGTTTACGTATTCTAGACATTTATCAGTAGTGTTTTTTCTTTTAATGTTTTCATCTGCTTAATCTGCATCACAATATTGATAATTGGCATTATCATGTTTTAATTTTATTTCTTTTTACATTTAATTCTTATTTTATTTTTGGATTTTATTTGATATTTCAGGATTTATTCAATAAAAATGGAAAAGATAAATGATGGGGATATATTTCGCAAAAAAGTGGAAAGCTCAAAGATTTGGGAAGATTATCAAAAAAATGAGTGAAATATTGACTAACCAAAAATTATCAATCGTATCAGTTATCCACAAAGTCAGTTATTCAAGTTCAAGTTAGAAGAATTAAAGATAATTCAAAAATATGGAGTTCTAAAAGATTAAAAAGATAAACCCAATAGGGATATCTAATACAAAATCATGATGAAGTTTTTATCTTATATTTTTCTCAATCAATTCTTCTACAATCCAGAGATTGAAAGAACAGCTTGGAGAAACAACATTATCAGGAGAAGACTATTCAAGGAAGCATAAGAAGTTTCCTCTACAACCGTAGAAAGTACAACAAATTTCTCTTATCATGCACATATCAAACCATCAGATCACGAAGAAGAGGTAGATATGGTTGGAGGAGGTTAAGGACAACGTACTTTGGCAGACTATGCCACATTCATGGGTCCACTTAATTTTAATAGTATTGTCAGGCCAACAATAGCGCACCAAATATGGAGATGAACCTGCCCTTATACATTTGGTGTTGAGTAATCAATTTCATGGGTTATCACATGAAAACCCATATATTCACTTCGTTGTGTTCCTAGAAATTAGAAACACGGTGAAAATCAACCAAGTACTTAATAATGTTATTCGCTTAAGTTTGTTTCCTTTTTCTTTGGCTGGGAATGCAGAGGTATTGTTGCACTTTTTCCCTGAAATTAACCTGATTAAATAGGATGATTTGGTCCAAAAATTCTACAAATTTTTTTCTTCAATCTAAGGTTAATTAGGGAAGGTAAGAGATAATATTGTTCCAACAAGACTATGAAAAATCACTAAGCCAATCCTAGGAATGATTCAAAGGGCTACATGACTTATTTTTGCAACCTCCTCAAGAGCCCATGACCCGGGAGATGTTTGAAGCCATTGTTCCTTGGTTGGAGATGACATATCCTCCAATATCTGATAGCTTTGAGTCTAAAGATCAAGGTAGTGGTGGTGCTGATGAACCAAAAGCTGAAGCACTGGAGCAGCAAGTTGTTGGTTGGAGGTCATGGTCTTAGATCAAGGTGTTTTCTTATTTGTATTGTTGCTTTGAGTCATTTTAATTTATTTTATTTTTGTTTCTATATTGTATTTTTGTTTGAGTGTGTCTGTCATTATCTTAAGCTTCATTTGAGCTAATCATGTTCTCATGTATTGCAACTAATGTAATGATCAAACTAAATTGAAATATACATGAAGCATTGACTGTCTTGCATTCTAATTATGTATACAAATTGGAATATTTTGTGACATACTTTGAGTGAAAGATAGTTTGGTATGATGGCAAAATAGTCAGTCCTTTTTCAAATATGAGAGTGAGACCAGACTTTTGAAAATTGTTAAGTGTTGTAAGCATGTGTAAAGAGTTGTGAGGAAACAGTTATTGCCATGAAATTGATTTTTGCCTTATTCTTGTTAATGAAATCACATACTTGGTTAGAAAGGATAAAGGCATTGTTTTGTATGTTAAAGTCACTTAACCAAATAGCCAACCTTAAAGTCACTTATCTATTGTTATCCTTTTTTAGCTTAATTGTTTCATTATTTACCCTTAGCTTTTAAAGAAAAAGAAAATAGGCTTAATTAGTCGGATGGTACCCACTTTCATTCGGATGTTTCAGTTTAGTCCTTGCTTTTAAAAAGGTCTCAATTATGTCCAAACTTTTGAAAAAGTGCCTCAATTAGGTTCCTTTCAGAAAAAATTATTAATGTCGTTAACAACACACCATGTATCAGTCTCTGATTTTTTTATTATTTTTATTATACTTTTAAAAAAAAAATTTTTTTTAATTTCTTTTTTTTTTTGCCACGTTTCAGGTCTCTGGTGTGACACATGGCACTAACAATGCCACATGGCAGTGTGTCACTACTAAGGGTCATTGTCTTGATTTCAATTTAGTGCTCACATATGTCCATTTGTTTCAATTTTGTCCCCATATATGTCTATTTGTTTCAATTTAGTCCCCACATATATCCTTTTGATTTAATTTAATCCCAATTTTTTTTTTCAAAATAGATAAATATTGGCTCTCTTATTATTTATATAAATGTTATATTGATATTTGTTATTAAAAATGACTTACAAAATTAAGTATTGATATTTATATTAAAATTTAGTAATAAAAGTCATGAATAACAAAACATGGGTTAATAATTAAGAAAAATATAATATGTTATAACATCATTTTCAAAATAGAGCAATATTATCTCTTTCTTAAATTTGAAATTTGAGACCAAACTTCTTACTTATATAAATGTTATACTCATAAGAGAGAGACAATATTTCTCTATTTTGAAAAAAAAATGGGACTAAATTGAATAAAAAGGACATATGTGGGGACTAAATTGAAACAAATAGACATATGTGGAAACTAAATTGAAACAAATAGACATATGTGAGGACTAAATTGAAATCCAGATAATGATACTAGGAAGTGATAATAACGCGTGTCAGTACCTTGCCACGTCGCATTGATAGTGCCACGTGTCACACCAGGGACCTAACACGTGGCAAAAAAAATTCAAAAACAATTAAAAGAAATTCAAAAAAATTCAAAAAAAACAAAGACTGACATGTGGCATGTGACGTTAATAATTTTTTTCTGAAAGAGACTTAATTGAGACATTTTTTCAAAAGTTGAGACGCAATTGACACTTTTTTAATAGTAGGGACCAAACTGAAACATCCGAACGAAAGTGGATACCATCCGACTAATTAAGCCAAGAAAATATATATTGTCCCACAACTTAGCATAGATAACAAGTACATGTTAAGTGAATTAAAGGTAAGAGATGATATCAGTTTGGGGTAGGGTGTAAATACCTTACCACCTATCAAGGTATGAGATTGAATAAGTTTGAGGTAGGTTTTTGTAAACAAAACCTATCCCAGGAAAATGAATAAGTTTAGGGTAGGCTTTTATGAAAACCCTACCCTAGAAAAAAAAAAGTAAAAGAGAAAAGACAACAATTTTATGTGATAGAAAGGTGTTCCATGAAATACATGAAAATTGTGGAGCATACTCATAATAACATTCACATGTGAGTTTTGTCTTAGGCTTAATGGTGTTTTTGAATTCCTTAAAAAACCAATATTTTTTCGAGACAAGCCTCATTACAAGCCTATGAAAGACCTTTTAATCTTACCAATGATCTAAATTTTATAACTTAGATGATGGGCAAAAGTTGATGAAGTGGTTTATAACATGTTGAGTGATTATTATTGTACACATGTGTGCTGAGTGAAATACTGAATTGTTGAGAATTATTTCAATAGTCTGGCTCTTAATTCTTAACATGATTGAGGATTGAAGTGGATAAATGCAAATCATACTATTTTGTCTCGAACTCTTAGTACTATAAAAGTTTTTTTATGTGGCACAAAGTTAGTTGCTCTTAAAATGTTTTGACCAATTGATTAAAGTTGTCAAAATCCAAAAATTTTAAGCATTCATGAGGACATGAAAATATTTAAGTTTGGGGTATTTTGATAATTGGCATTATCATGTTTTTATTTTATTTATTTTTACGTTTAATTCTTATTTTATTTTTGGATTTTATTTGATATTTCAAAATTTATTCAATAAAAGTGGAAAAGATAAATGATGGGGATATATTTTGTAAATAAGTGGAAATCTCGAAGATTTTGGAAGATTATCAATAAAATGAGTGAAATATTGACTAATCAAAAATTATCAATAGTATCAGTTCTCCACAAAGTCAGTTACTCAAGTTCAAGTTAGAAGAATTAAAGATAATTCGAAAATATGGAGTTGTAGAAGATTAAAAAGATAAATCCAACATGGAATTCCAGTACAAAATCCCGAAGAAGTTTTTATCTTATATTTTTCTCAATAAAGTTATTTGTTTCCATTGTGCTAATTTCAATTGATTTTTTACATTTAATTCTAAATTTAATTTTTAATCTAAACCAAAAATGTTTTGTTCTTTGTACCTTTATTAGTAAAGAATCCATTAAATTTAAATCACATTAGTCTTTGTGGGAACAATATCTGGACTTGTGCTCTGTATTACTTGTGTGATTTAGTACACTTGTCAAACATGTAACAAATATCCCTACAACAAATAATTTTCTCTTTTTTTATAGCAAAGACCAAGATTAGTAGTGCCTTTTAAATGTACTTTTGTTGAGTTTGATAAAATTTTGCACTAAAAAAAGAAAGAAAAGAAAACATTAAACATTATGTTAGATCTAGATATAATGAGATATAGTAATGATCCAACCATATGCCTATGCATGGTATAATCTACAAACTTTGACTCTTGTTGATTATAGGTGTGACGCCCCGACTACTATATTAAATAATTATTATTTGATAAAAAGATATGGAATTAATTTTTTTTTCCATAAGATTATCCTTTAGAGAACATTAATAATAACATAACTTCATATTCATATATATAGTTTACATCTCCATAATTGTTCATGAAATATTACAAAAATATATATTTGTAAAATATTAAGAGTCCTACATTAGAATAGAATATTTATCTATATTTTTAATATCTCCTAAAGATATTAATAGAAATTATCCATGAGTCAATCTTCAGAGGATCCACCAATAATATCCCGAACAACTCTCACTGAGAATGTTCCTCTTCTACTCGTGCAACAGGTACATATGAAAGAAAAATATGAAAGGAGTGAGGTCTTTATAAGCCTTAAATATCAATCTTAATAAACTCAACAAACAATACAGACACCGGGGGCCTAGATTTGGACCTACAACTACAAAACTTGATCTTGTTTTACCAGACATATGGATCCATATTCCACTTCTGATGTTCCATCATGAACATCAAAAGTTACTTTGGGAAGTGATTAGGTAGTTGAGTATTTCTCATAAAACATTGGTACAATTATAATTATTTCTTTCTTGAGAATATATACTCACTACCTAACCTTGGCGATGCCGAGCAGGTATCGGATAGTCTCAAGTTTGGCCTATGAATATCCTAGTCCAGTGCGCTATTCTGAACTATCTAGATATTCACCTACTTGGTAAAACTTCCTTAGACCCCACCATGGTCCCTGCCTTTCATCCCGCAGTGTACCAAACTGTGACTTGACAAATACAAACACTTTGACACTGGTTTAATCTGAACTTATTGAAACCAAACTTAACTCTTACTTAACTGACATACTCTTGGATGTTTTCAAAGGTCATAAAATGTGATGACTATCAAATCATGTCATTGTATAAACTATACACAAAGAATATAAAACAACGTTAAAATGTACATGTAATTTTCTTCTATCCAAGCTCACTAAATAAAATAATATTTACTTTCACTTCACACATTTTTTAACTATAAAATAATGATAAAATAAGAATCAAAGCAAGAACTTTAAATAAATTATTAGATAAGGATTAAAACATTATAAATAGATATAATAACAAAAATATAAATTAAACAGGACCAGTGCGTAACTGTAGATATATTAATTGAAATAAATAAACACGACCAATGCATAACTAGAGTTAAATAAAATAAAATAAAATAATTAAGTAGGATTAGTGTGTAACTAGAGATAAAAAAATAAAATAAATAAATAGGACCAGTGCGTAACTGGAGATAAATAAAATAAAATAAATAAATAGGATCAGTGCATAACTGGAGATTAAATAAAATAAATAAACACGATCAGTGCATAACTGGAGATAAATTAAATAAAATAAATAAACAAGACCAGTACATAAGTGGAGATAAATTAAATAAAATAAAATAAATAAATAGGACTAGTGCGTAACTGGAGATAAATAAAATAAAATAAAATAAATAAATAGGACTAGTGCATAATTGGAGATTAAATAAAACAAATAAATATAAGAGGGTAATAAATAAAAATAAGTTAAATGAAAGTAAAAAGACTAATATAAGAGTCAAAATAAATAAAATATTAATATAAAACCCATGAATTTATCAAGATTAATATAAAAAGAGCTTAACCTCACTCCCCCTTACCTTATTAATTGAAGGGCACACACTAATAAACTAATAATATTTGAAGAGGATTAGGATCTCTTTGAATCTATGCTATAAACTTTCTTTCCCTATTTTCTCTTTCTCTCTCTTCTTTCTCTTTCTCTTTCTCTCTCTTCTTTCTCTCTCTCCTTTCTTTCTCTTTCTCCTTCTTTCTCCTTTCTTTCTCTCTCTCCTTTCTTTCTTTCCTTTCTTTCACTTTTTTCTTCATGTAACAACTTCTTCTCTTACTATATATATAAGCTTATGCATGTGCTAATTTTTAAAATCATCATTACATACATTAATGAAGAGATAATCCTTATCTCTTCATCTTATCTTTTTTTTGTTTTCTTTTCTTCTTATCTTCTTATCTCTTCTTCTTCTTCTTCTTGTTTTCTTTTCTTTTTCTTTTCTATATTTTTTTTATCTCTTTTAGAAAAATCTTTATATTTTTTTTTTACACACACCTATTTAATTAAAATATTTTTACCTAATATATATATATATATATATATATATATATATATATATTTTTTTTTTTTTTTTGTTCTTATTATTATTTTCAATAAGTAAAAACTACATCATGATAAAATATATTTTTAATGTTTAAACTACATCATAATAAAATATAAAACATTAGTAAAAATAGAATATTTTCTAAGTGTTTTATTTAAAATAAATAGTACAGTTTATTAAAAAATAGGGATGTTACAATAGGGATGTGTTTTGATGCATGGGAGTCTTCATTTCTTTATCATCTTCCAAGTTAAATTTCTTAAAAATTTCTTTAACATACATAGTTTGATGGATAAAAATATGATCCTTAGCTTGCTTAATTTGTAGGCCAAGGAAGAATAGCTTTCCCATCATACTCATATCAAACTCCTTCTTCATTAGACTAGAAAATTCTTCACATAAAGATTCATTGGTAGCACAAAGATTATGTTGTATCCATATATTTGTATTAAAATGAAATCATTTAAATGATTTTTTCTTGAAAAGGGTGGTATCTACTTGTCCTCTAGTCAATCCATTTTCAATTAAAAATATACCAAATCTTTCATACAAAGCTCAAGGAGCTTACTATTGTTATATATAATAATTTGAATATTGCAAAAGTTGTCAGTTGCAACGACGAGACCGTGATCTTCGGATGCAAAATTGGTGCACGGTTGCAGCCATATCCTTTTAAACGTTGGGATATTTTATTTCCTTCGCAAGCCATGGATTTTGGCCCATTTATGCCCCCATCCACCATCTATAAATAGAGCATCATTCTCCTCCTTAAAAGACACACTTTCATACTCTCATTCTTTCTCTCTAATTCTCTCCTCCTTTCTCTCTTATATCTCTTCTCTCATTCTGGGTTTATTTATTTACTCTTTTTAAGAGTTACTTTGCTAGTTCTAAGAACCTTGGAAATTCCGAGAAGTTCCTATTATATCCTAGGGGGCTTGCGCAATACACCGCAGATAAGTCCTTAAGGGCAGTGAATCTACACGCCTCAGGAAGTTTATTTGGTTCATGATTTGTCAGCTACTACAACAATCTTAAGGACTTATGGCTGACAACAACAACAACACATCCTCTACGGAGAATCCAAATACTGTTTCCGGAGCTCAGACAGTCTTTGCGAAACCTTTTCCGGATGTGTCAAAAATCGAGGTGTTCTCTGGATAGAACTTCCAACGCTGGCAAGAACGTGTGTCTACCCTTTTAGACATGTATGGAGTTGCTACTGCTTTCACATCCTCAAAGCCCAACTCCAATATCCCTTCAAAACAAGTTGAAGACTGGATTCATGCAAATAAGACGTAGTCAGACAAAGATTCATCATAGGAAACTACTACCACTAGGAGATGATTGAAGATAAGGACATTAAGATCCAAATCAACGAATATCACAAGTTGCTTGAAGATATCAAAGCAGAAAACATAATCCTTCCTGATGAGTTTGTTTCAGAACTCCTGATCGAGAAACTACCGTCATCTTGGACTGACTATAAACAGCAACTGAAACACAGGCACAAGAAGATGTCGCTTCAAGAGCTCATTACACACATCATAGTCGAAGATACGAACAGGCAGGAATGTGCTACTGCAAGGGCCAAAGCATTATCGAAAAAAGCTAACATTGTAGAAGAAAAACCTGCACCAAAAAGGTACAAGAATAAACCTGATCACAATAAGAAAAGTAATTTTCGAAACTTTCGTCCCAAAGGATCTGACCCCACCTTTAAGAAAAAGGGAAATTGCTTCGTATGTGGGAAGCCTAGCCATCATGCACCTTAGTGCAGGCGTAGAGCAAGAAACGACAATCCTCCTAGGGCAAATATAGCTCAAGGGGAAGATACTATAGTTGCGGTCGTTTCACAAGTAAATTTAATGACCAATGTGAGTAAGTGGGCGGTAGACTCTGGTGCTACCAGGCACATCTGTGCAAACAGAAGTGCTTTTACCTCCTATACCAGTATAGGGGAAGGAGAAGAACACGTCTATCTTGGTGACTCTAGGACAACTCATGTCCTTGGGAAAGGAAAGGTTCTTCTAAAACTCACATCGGGGAAGACTCTAGCCTTGAGTGATGTGCTGCATGTGCCCTCTATTAGAGTTAATATAATATCTGTAGCTCTACTGGGAAAAGTTGGGGTTAAAGTGTCATTTGAATCTGACAAGATTGTAATGACAAAAAATAATGTTTTTGTGGGGATGGGATATTTTGATCAAGGTCTCTTTGTACTCAATATTTCAGAAATTATTAATGAATCTTCTTCTGCTTATGTCGTTGACTCGTATGATATGTGGCATGATAGATTAGGACATGTGAATTCTTCGTATGTTATGAAATTGCAACGACTAGGATTAATTAATATGCATGATAAAAAAAATGGTAAATGTGATATATGTGTAGAATCTAAAATAACAAAGAAAACTTGTTATCATGTAGAAAGTCAATCTGAATTATTAGGGTTAATTCATTCTGATCTAGCCGACTTAAAACAGACTATGTCTAGAGGTGGTAAAAATTATTTTGTAACCTTTATAGATGATTATTCTAGATACACTAAAGTGTACTTAATCAGGCATAAAGATGAAGCTTTCGATGTGTTTTTAAAATATAAAGCAGAAGTAGAAAATCAATTGAATAAGAAAATTAAAAGGATTAGATCAGAAAGAGGTGGTGAATATGTTCTATTTAATGAATATTGTGTTAGAGAAGGTATCATCCATGAAGTAACCCCACCATATTCACCTGAGTCTAATGGAGTAGCTAAGAGAAAGAATAGAACTCTTAAGAAAATTATGAATGCCATGCTTATTAGTTCTAGTGCACCTAATAACCTTTGGGGAGAAGCTCTTCTTACTGCATGTTTTCTACAAAATAGGATACCTCATAAGAAAACTGGTAAAACACCTTATGAATTGTGGAGAGGTTATCAACCTAATCTTAAATATCTAAGAGTGTGGGGGTGCCTAGCTAAGGTAATGTTACCCGATCCTAAGAAAAGAAAAATAGGCTCTAAAACCTCTAATTATATGTTTTTAGGCTATCCCGAACATAGTGCTGCCTATAGGTTTCTTGTTCTTAAAAGTGATGTAATTGAACATAATACTATTGTGGAGACAAAAAATGTGGATTTCTTTGAACATATATTTCCTTTAAAGGATAGTGAGACACCTAAACAATCTATAGATAATAATAGTGATGCCATGTGTGAAGTTTTGAGAAGAAGTAAAAGACAAAGGAAGGAAACTTCTTTTGGAAATGACTTTTATACCTATCTAGTTGAAAATGATCCAACAAGCTTTTTTGAGGCTACTAGAGTTCCTGATGCAAAACAGTGGGATAAGGCCATTAGGACTGAAATTGAATCAATTCAGAAAAATAATACTTGGACCTTAGTAGATTTGCCTAAAGGAGCAAAACCCATTGGTTGTAAGTGGATATTTAAGAAAAAATATAACCCAGATGGATCCATAGATAAGTATAAAGCAAGGTTAGTAGCAAAAGGTTTTACTCAAAAACCCAACATAGATTACTTTGACACCTTTTCCCCTGTGACTAGGATTTCCTCAATCCGAGTTTTGTTAGCCTTAGCAGCTACCTATAAGCTAGTGATACATCAAATGGATGTTAAGACTGCTTTTCTAAATGGTGATTTAGAGGAGGAAATCTATATGACTCAACCTGAGGGGTGTGTTGTCCCTGGTCAAGAAAATAAGGTATGCAAGCTTTTAAAATCTTTGTATGGGTTAAAACAAGCACCTAAACAATGGCATGAAAAAATAGATAGTCTCTTACTATGTGATGGTTTCTTACCTAATGATGCTGATAAATGTGTGTATTCTAAATTTGAAAATGGTGAATGTGTCATTATATGTTTGTATGTGGATGACATGTTAATATTTGGTACATGCATTGATATAGTTTCTAAAACTAAATTGTTTCTAGGATCTAATTTTGAAATGAAAGACATGGGTGAAGCCAATGTGATTTTAGGTGTTAGAATCATAAGGAAGGGAGATAGTATATTACTATCCCAAGAACAATACATTGAGAAACTTCTTAGGAAATTTGGTTATTATGAGTTCAAACCAGTGAGTACCCCTTATGATGCTCTCTAAATTAATGAAAAATAGAGGAGAATTTGTTTCTCAACCTCAGTATGCCCAGATAATTGGGAGCTTACTGCACTTAATGAGCTTTTCAAGACCTGATATTGCTTATGCAGTAGCACTAACACAAAAAAGCCTTTTAACGTCCGATATTTTCGACCTTTGACGTCTGCCTAAACACCGACGTCGTATCGGGTGACGTCAAAATAACGTCGGAAAAATAGCAGACGTCACTTGACGTCGGTCTTTTAGGAGTCCGACGTTATCCAACGTCGGGGCTAGTAACACAGACGTCAATTTTCGCGCTAAAATGAGGGAAAAACCTGAGCAGTTTAACGTCTGTCAGAGCCCGTCGTCAGAAGTTAAATAACGTCGGCCCTGGTACGGTCAAACGTTAAATAACGTCTGTCAGGGCACACCAGACGTCAAACTGCTCCATTTTTTAAAAAAAAATTTGACTATTTTTACAACATCCATACACCTGAAAATCAGAAAATTCCCAGAACAATTTCATAATACTTTCAGCACAATTCTGGAGTTACAGTTATATATAATAAAACTTAAGTTTCAACATATATTCTAAACTAATATAAATAACAACAAACTAAAAATTTCAACATGAAATTCTTGTACAAAAAAGTTTTTGAAAGGAGTTCTAATTCATGTGGTATCAACTCCATCTCTCCAATAGATATGCCGCCCATTCCTGTCTTAGTGTGTGGATAATGTCATCTGGCAGAGGTGATGGATTCTTGAATAATTTCAAAGTTGCTGACAGTCGCGTAAAGTTAGTGCATCCTGGGTACAATTGTTCCTCTAAATCGGACTTAAGAGAATCATATAAATGAACTTTTCCAAATTTCTCCTCCCCAACATCACGTACCATATCTTCTAAATGATCATTCATCCAGTCGTCTACATAATTTGTTCCTCGTGACGTTGTAGGCTTGTCTAATACTTCTCCATGCCAAGTCCAAAGTGTATAACTTCTCATT